>Ga0207652_10000161_pt1 | contig 72715 bp, 52 predicted proteins | sample KBSC63BmetaG_FD_184334 | JGI IMG/M metagenome (GOLD analysis project Ga0207652, IMG submission 184334) | Corn rhizosphere microbial communities from Kellogg Biological Station, Michigan, USA - KBS C6-3B metaG (SPAdes) (version 2) | ecosystem: Host-associated > Plants > Roots > Rhizosphere ... | reverse complement strand
GGTCGTGGAGGTGAACACCACGCCGGTGTCCTTGACCAGATTGGCGAACGTGCCGGTCACGCCACCGGTAGCCGTGAGCACGTCGGTATGCGTGTTGGCGACATAGCCGCTGTCGGCGCCCGTCACTTCCAGCGTGCCGCCGTTGAGCGTCGCGGTACCGGTCACCGCAAGCTTGCTGCCAAGGCTGACGGCCAAGGTGCCCGCAGAACCGCTGTAGCCGCCATCAACAATGGTGTCGCCGTCGTGAACAGCAACCTTTCCAGAATTGAAAAGATTGCCGTCCACCTCTGGAACACCGTCCAATATGCCACTGAACACGGTGATGTCTCCAGGCAGCGGCTGGCTCGCCTGCAGGGCGCCCTCACTGATGGCGATACCACCTGTCCATGTGTTCGCGCCAGCAAGGGTAAGTGTCCCAGTACCGTACTTCCAGAACATTCCATTGCCACTGATGATACCCGTGATAATCAAGTTGGTTCCGGCATCGGTCTGGATTGAGCCATTCGCCGTTACCACGATGTTGCGCCCGGTGCTGAAACTTGCCGTCGTTTCCAAAACACCGTCCCCCAGTGACACCGCGTTAGTGGGGGCACCGAGATTGGTGTCCTGCGCAACTGATAGTGCGCCGCGATCAATAATGAGCCCCCCGCTGAAAGTATTGGCGCCTGTCAGCGCCAGCATAAGCGGGCCCGTCTGCGTCACGGAGCCGGTGCCTGAGATTACCCCGCCGTAGGTCATATCATTGCTTTCATCAAAGACCAACGCCCCATTGACCGACACATTCCCAGCTATTGACGCGTCTCCGACGTAATCTCCCAGTTGCAACATAGCACCGGCATCAATTGTGGTAACGCCGGTGTAGGTATTCGCACCGCCCAACAGGAGCGTGCCGCCCGAAAGCTCAAGGCCACCCGTACCACCGATGGCCCCGTTAAAACCACCATCAAGAACTCCCGTAGCACCGCTCACCGTCAACGTTCGTGCGCCCAGCGCCACGACCCCACCGCCCGACAAGTCCTTGATCGTCGCTCCGTTCGTCGTAGCAGAAATATCCAAAGTACCGCCACTGTCTATTAAAACTCCGCTGGAATCGGCAATGCCGCCATTGCCAGCCAGTGCCAAGGTGCCGGCGAAGATACGGGTTTCACCGGTATATGAATTGACGCCGCTGAGAGTACCGGTAACGCCAGGGTCGTTCATGAGCAGCCCGCCACCACTTCCACCACTTATACCCCCGTCGGCCATTACGCCACCAAACGCCCAAGACTGGGTTCCCAATTCGAGATTGAGGCGCTGGCTGCCGAGCGCGATCGTTCCGTTGCCATTTAGGCCGGTAACCCTAGGTTCACCTCCAGCCTGTGAAACATCAAAAATCGCACCACTCGCGATGCTCACAAATCCGGCGTGGACATAGACCATGCCACCGTAGGACCAGCTCGGGGATATCGCTAGCGTGCCGGCGTTGACGTTGACTAGCTGATATGGATCGGGCCCCATACTCGCGATAGTCAGGGTTCCTAGCCCCTCTTTCGAGAGCGTTCCTTCGCCCGGCCCACCCCATTCGATCGGACCAGATAACGTCAATGCATAACCATTGGTATCAATACGTGCCGTGTTCTGGATATCGATGCCGTGCGACAACGTAAACGATGCACCCACTTGCAACGTACCATTGTCGATAGCAATACCTCCACTCGTCAGACCCAAATTGGCATCACTGGATACCTGCAGTACGCCACTATTGATGTTCGTCCCTCCGCTATACGCATTCGAACCTGTCAGCGTCAGAGCGCCCGTCCCCGCCTGTGTCAGCGAGCCGGCACCGGAAATCACACCGCCGTAAGTCACGGGGTCCCTGCGATTGAATACCAGCGAACTGTTGTCCACCACGTCACCAACGATCGATCCGCTCGTGCCTCCATCGCCCAGTTGCAGTGCACCTGCATTGATCGTGGTACCGCTGCTGTACGTATTGGCACCGGTCAACGTCAGAGTATTCAAACTATCCTTCGTCATCGAGCCATTGCCGGAGATAACACCTCCGTAGGTCATGTCCGAAAAGCTGGCGAAGTTCAGCGTTCCGTTATCCATAATGTTGCCCGCGACGGATCCGTTGGTGCCATCGCCTTGGAATCCGATTTGCAGTGTTGCGCCCGAAAAAATAGTGGTGAGGCCGGTATACGTATTCGGGCTCATCAGGTCGAGCTTGCCACCGAGAAGCGCGATCCCACCCGTACCACTGACAGTACCGAAGATGTATGCCCCCGGAAGAGCATTCATTACGGTCAATGTCTTTGCACCAAGCACTACCGCTCCGGTTCCTCTCACGCTCTTTACCGTTGCGCCACTGGCGGTACCAGAGATATCGAAGGTACCGAAAAGCAAGTAAATTTCGTTGGACTTGGCGATGCTGCCTGAGCCTGCCAATGCCAGCTTGCCTCCGCCATCGATTGTTGTGATGCCTGTGTACGTATTCGCGCCGGTTAGTGTCAATGTGCCTGTGCCAACTTGCGTCAACGAGCCGGCGCCGGAAATCACGCCGTCATAAGTCAGCGAATCACTGCGTGAGAACCACAGCGAGGCGTCGTCGACCAAGTCACCAATAATCGAACCACTGGTGCCGCTGCCGATCTGCAAGACACCTGCGGTGATTGTGGTACCTCCGCTATACGTGTTGTCTCCGGCCAGCACGAGGACGCCGAAATCCACTTTGTTCAGGCCGGCACTGCCGGTCAAGGCATTGCTGATAACGGCCCGGCCGACCGGCCTGACGGGGCTACCATCACCAACGTCGATGTCAACAAGACTTCCTGCGCTACCGGCCAACTGCAGCGCATCGCCGGTCAACATGTAACCGTCGGCCGCGAAATGCATGCCGGTGACGCTGATGGCGCCTGCACTGTCGTCCACTGTGACCGTACCCGGAGTGCCTTGGAATATTGCCAGGCCCGGTTGCGGCGACATCGTTGCCGGATCATTGCCGTTGACGTCGGTCCATGTGGCCGAAGTGAGCGACCAGGTACCACTTCCGCCCGGCGCGCTGGCCGAGACCGGCGCCCAGATATTTCGCACAGATGGCGGAACCGGCGGATGGTCGGGGCGCAGGTCGGGCTTGGCTGGCGACGACGCTCCAGCCGAAGCCGCGGGGGCAGACGAGGCGACGACGCCGATCGGAATGGATGAAATGGCGGACCACGTACTGTCGCCATGAGGGGCGCTGGCCGAAACCAGCGGTGCGGTATCCACCAGATCACGCGGCGACATCGACCCATTGTCGGGACACAATTCCGCTATGGTGGATGCCGTTGCGGTGAAGGCCACGGGGGTGCACGGCGTGACAAGAGTGGCCGCAGCCGGCGAAATGGCGAACCGTGTTGCATCACCGCCGAGAATGGCGGTCGAAACCGGCGCCCGAAAGTTCAATCGGGCAGGCGGTGGTACCGGTGCATGGTTGGGGCGCAAGTCGGGTATGGCATGCGACGGTGCGGCGGCCAAAATCTCGGGAGCGCACACCGCGAGGACGATAGCAACGGCCAATGCAAGCGAACGTTTGCGACTTTGATGCATACGCCACCTCTGTCTTTTTTTGTCCTTGCGATTTGGCCATCCGGCGCAACAGATCGCAGTCGTCAATCGGCTTTCAAAAATCAATCACCTTTGAATCAAGTTCTGAAAATGGAATCCCGGATCAGACGCCCCGGGCGGCCTGCCGCGCCGCCGATGTCCAAGGCGGTAACCGTTCGTACGAAACTTGCGACGTAACCATCATCGCCTTTCGGCCCCAAGCTCTGCGCACGGCAATCAGTTTCGCGCTCGGGAGAGCCCCGCCTGATCCCAAGCCTCATGCGCGGCGGATCATATTCTTGGATATCCGCGGTTTCAATGAAATTCGAGATCACCAGATCGGCCTACCAGGTGCGCGCCCCGGAAAACCTGTGCCGAGATAAAAGCCGTGGTCCATCAAAACATGTGCTTCTCGATCCCGAGGTGCGCCATGATCTTGCTGCCGATTTCCTCGATGGACGTGTGGGTGGTGTTGAGTGAGGGGATGTTTTCGCGGCGAAAGATGCGGTCGGCGACTGCGAGCTCGTGGATGCAGCGGTCGAGCTTTGCGTAGGAACTGCCGGGGCGCCGCGCCTCGCGCACTTGCGCAAGCCGGATCGGATCGATGGTCAATCCGTACAGGCGATTGCGGCAACCTTCGAGGCGCCTGGGCAGGTAATCGCGTTCCAGGTCCTCATCGGTCAGCGGGTAGTTCGCGGCCCTGACGCCATAGTGCAGCGCCATGTACAGGCAGGTCGGCGTCTTGCCGACCCGCGACACGCCAACCAGCACCACGTCGGCCTGGCTGTAGTCGACGTCGATGCCGTCGTCGTGCGCCAGCGCGTAATTGGTGGCGTCGATGCGCGCTTCGTACTGGTTGAAGTCGACCATGCCGTGCGCGCGGTTGACCGCGCCGGAACGCCGCGCACCCAATTCCAGTTCCAGCGTGCCGATGAACGGCGCCAACACGTCGATCATCAGCGCGCCGGACTCGGCGATGATCTCACACAACTGCGCATCGACCACGGTGTTCACCACGATCGGCCGCTCGTCGTGTTGCGCGTACACGGTCTTGATGCGCAGCGCCGCCGCCCGCGCCTTGTCGGGGGTATCCACGAACGCGATGCGATGGCCGTCGAACTGCACGCCTTCGAACTGCGCAAGGATGGAATTGCCGATGGTCTCGGCGGTAATGCCCGTCGAATCGGAAATGAAAAAAACCGTCCTGCGACCGTTCATGCTTGAATCCGATTCCAATGGAGCCCGGAGTGTAACGGCGAGCTGATCGCGGGCACTGGATACGCCGTGATCCTGTCGGATGCCGAAGGCGCCATTCCTGTACCTCCTGTACCGCAAATTACGCAAGCACGGCATCAGCCCGCACCCGCGAGGCTGAAGCCGCGCACGCAAAAGCGATTCGATGCGTCCGCCGGCTGCTTGCCGAAACGCGCATCAGAAGCTGTAACTGGCGTTCACGCCAACCAGCCAGTTCCGGTTCGGCGCCGGTTCGAAGAAGCGGCCGTTGGTGGCATCCACCACGACCGCGCCGACGTAATGGCGATCGAACAGGTTGTTGACCTGCGCGAACTCCTTGAAGCTCCACCCCGTGACTTGCTGGCGAAATCCCGCTTCCGCGTTGGCCACCACGTAGCTGGCCGCGGCCTGCCCGTTCTCGTCGTTGACGAAGACGCGGCTGCGCAATTGCGCGTCGGCGAGCGCGTAAAAGCCGGTGGGCGCGTAGCGCCAATCCAGCGCGCCGTAGAGCGTGGAACGCGGCACCCCCGGCAGGCGTTTTCCCGCGAACGGCCCTGAAGCAAAATCCGCCTGCAACCAGGTCCACGCGAGATAACCGTGGAAGCCGCCGCCGAGACCACCGGCCAGACTCAGTTCGACACCCTTGCGCGTGGTGCTGCCGGCGTTGCGGAAGGTGGAGCGGCCGTTCGTGGAGGCCGCGGTCATGATTTCGTTGGCGGTGTCGATCTTGTAGAGCGCCATCCGCAGCTTGCCCTGCGCGCCGAAGTCGGCCTTGAGGCCCGCCTCGTAGTTGTCGCTGGTGCTCGGTTGCAGGTTGAAGTTGAGACCGGAGGTGCCATCCGGGCGATACGCGAGTTCGGCGAATGATGGCGTCTCGAAGCCCTTGCCGTAACTCACGTACGCATTGACCGATGGCGCGAGCCGATAGAGCGCGCTCGCGAAACCGGTGGATTTCGAGAAGTCCTGGCTGCCGCTGTCGTCCGGATCCACGTCGGTGATGAAATGATCGCGGACCCTGAACGTGACGCGCGAACGACGCAGGCCGCCGACGAGCTGCCAGCGCCCCAGCACCCAGCGCGCCTGGGCAAATTCACCGATCCGCGCAAGCAGGTCGTCCTCGTTGCGCGCGAGCGCGCCCTTGCTGCCATCGTCATTGACGAAGCCCTTGCGCCGTTCGTGCAGCCGCTGGTAGTCGAAGCCCGCCGTCGTGGTCAATGGAAACCCGGCAAGCATGGCGTCGTGCGTCCAGTGCGCGCTGCCGCCTCCCGCGCTGTTGTCGAGGTCGACCACCGCGCCACCCGACAGCGGCGTATCGCCGCTGAAAGGCAGGAACTGGACCACGCGCCGGCTGCCCAGCCACGCCGTGGCCTGCACACGGTCGTGGTCGCCGAGTTCCTGTTCGTACACCACGCCAGCTTGGCGGTGTCGGTGGAATTCGCCCGATCCGAACTGGAATACGCGTGATACGGCTTGCCGGGGATCTTCGGCCACCTGTTGCGCGTTCAGTGCCGACGGATCTTCCGCGAAGGGCTGGTTTTCGGCATTGAAGATGAAGGTCAGCGACGCGTTGCTGTTCGGCTGGTAGCGCAGCTTGGTGTAGAGATGGTCGCGCTTTGCCGCGCCGTGTTCACGATAGCCGTCGGTCTGGAACGACGAGGCGCTCGCCATGTAATTGACGCGTCCGACCGTACCGCCCGCGTCGAACTGCTTCTCCAGCGTGCCGTAGCTGCCGACCAATACGTTCGTGCCGAACTCGGGCCGTTCGGGGCCATCCCTGGTGAATACCTGGACGACGCCGCCCGCGGCATTGCCGTACAGCACCGAGAACGGACCACGCAGCACTTCGATGCGTTGCGCGGCCGCGAGGTCGAACGGGTCGGTCTGGCCCTGTCCGTCGGGATCCGAATACGGCAATCCGTCCACCATCAGCCGGATCCCCGTCACGCCAAAGGACGCACGCGCGCCGAAGCCACGCAGGGAAAGTTGCAGGTCCTGTGCGAGACTCTGGCGGTCTTGCGCGACCAGGCCCGGCACGCGCGCCAGCGTTTGCGCCAGGTCCGCTCCGGGCGGGCCCGACCGGATCTCATTGCTCGTCACCACGCTGATCGACGCCGGCACGTCGAATTCACGCTCGGGAATGCGTGTCCCGGTGACCACGATGGTGGGCAGTGATTGCGGTTTTTGCTTGGGCGTTGCCCCGTTCGATTGCGCGACAGCCGGCGACGGCAGCAGGATCGCCGTCGCCACCCATGTCGCCAGCATGGCCAGGGGAACGCACCGCAGGCGGGAATGCGAATTGCGCGCGAACCCTTTGCTGCCGCGCCCACCACGCAGTCGGCGCAGCTTGTCTTGACCCGCCATCGCAAGTCTCCGTGTTGTACCGGATTCCCTTGTCGCTCCACTGTAACCGGAACCCGCTTCAGCGCGGCGCGCCGGGCGTCCGGTCGCTGCTGCGCCCTGAATTGCACCTGCCCCGTCGGCGCCGAACATCGCCGCGGTGTGGCTGTAGTCGGCCTGCCACCGGACACGGCCGAACTGGCCACCACCCCCCAGGGCACGCCCTTGAAGGCATGCGCAGTCAGGCGCATCGGTGACTGACACGACGGCTGCGTCGAAACCGGAACACCCCTGTACCGCGCATGTAACAGTCGCCCCGCTTGGCTTGTCAGTGGCAGCAGCCGCCGCGAAAATGGGGGTTTTGCGGACCGCGGGTCCGGATATGGAGATGGCTGTGAGCGAACTCGTGCTTTGGCTGGACCAGTTGCGCATGACCGACCTCGCCAAGGTCGGCGGCAAGAACGCTTCGCTGGGCGAAATGATCGGCAACCTCGCCAAGCTGGGCGTGTCCGTCCCGGGCGGGTTCGCCACGACCGCGGACGCGTTCCGCGAGTATCTGGAAAAGAGTGGCCTCGCCGACAGTATCCAGAAGCGGCTCGCCACGTTGAACGTCGAGGACGTCACCGCGTTGGCCGCGGCCGGAAAGGAAATCCGCGGCTGGATCGTCGATACCAAACTGCCCGGCGAACTCGAACAAGCAATCCGCGATGCCTACGCGAAACTTTGCAAGGACGCCGGCGGCGACAATATTCCGGTCGCCGTACGTTCCTCCGCCACGGCCGAAGACTTGCCTGACGCATCGTTCGCTGGCCAGCAGGAAACCTTCCTCAACGTCACCGGCATCGAGGACGTGCTGCACAAGGTCAAGGAAGTCTTCGCCTCGCTCTACAACGATCGCGCGATCGCGTATCGCGTGCATCAGGGCTTCAAGCACGAAGAAGTGTTTCTCTCGGCCGGCGTGCAGTTGATGGTGCGCTCCGACATCGGCGCGTCGGGCGTGTTGTTCACGCTCGATACCGAGTCCGGTTTCCGCGACGTGGTGTTCGTCACCGCCAGTTACGGCCTCGGCGAAATGGTCGTGCAGGGTGCGGTGAATCCGGACGAGTTCTACGTGTTCAAGCCGACGCTGAGGGCCGGCAAGCACGCGGTGCTGCGCCGCAACCTCGGGGCCAAGCAACAGCGCATGGTGTACTCCGACCAACCGGGCGAGCGCGTGCGCATCGAAGCCACGCCGGACGAACTGCGCCGCAAGTTCTGCATCAGTGACGCCGATGTCGAATCGCTGGCCAGGCAGGCGCTGATCATCGAGGAACACTACAAGCGTCCGATGGACATCGAATGGGCGAAGGACGGCGCCACCGGCAAGCTCTACATCGTGCAGGCACGCCCGGAAACGGTGAAGTCGCGCGCGCACGCAACCCAGCTCGAACGCTTCCAGTTGAACGAAAAAGGCAAGGTGCTGGCCGAGGGCCGTTCGATCGGCCAGAAGATCGGTGCCGGCACCGCACGCGTGATCCGCTCGCTCGACAAGATGCACGAGTTCAAACAGGGCGACGTGCTGGTCGCAGACATGACCGATCCCGACTGGGAACCGATCATGAAAAAGGCCGCCGCCATCGTCACCAACCGTGGCGGCCGCACCTGTCATGCCGCGATCATCGCGCGCGAACTTGGCGTGCCGGCGGTGGTCGGCACCGGCGACGCGTTGCAGAAGATCCCGGACGGCCACGCAGTCACCGTGTCCTGTGCCGAGGGCGATACCGGTTTCATCTACGACGGCAAGCTGAAGTTCGAACGCATCACCGCGGACCTCGGCGACATGCCGCCCGCGCCACTCAAGATCATGATGAACGTCGCCAACCCCGAGCGCGCGTTCGACTTCGGCATGTTGCCGAACCAGGGCATCGGTCTGGCGCGGCTCGAAATGATCATCGCCAGCCACATCGGCGTGCACCCGCGCGCCCTGCTGAAGTACGACCAGCAGGATGCGGAAACCAAAAAGAAGATCGACGAGCGCATCGCGGGTTACGCGGGCCCCGTGGATTTCTACATTGATCGTCTGGCCGAAGGCATCGCCACCATTGCGGCGTCCGTGTATCCGAAAACCGTGATCGTGCGGATGAGCGACTTCAAGTCCAACGAATATGCGAATCTCCTCGGCGGCGGCAAGTACGAGCCGCACGAGGAAAACCCGATGATCGGCTTCCGCGGCGCCTCGCGCTACGTGGACGACTCGTTTGCCGAATCGTTCGGCCTCGAATGCAAGGCGGTCAAGAAAGTGCGCGAGGCGATGGGCCTCGACAACGTGTGGGTGATGATCCCGTTCATCCGCACGCTGGACGAAGGCCGCAAGGTCATCGACGTGCTGAAGACCAACGGCCTGAAACAAGGCGAGAGCATCAACGGCAACGCGGCGCTGAAGGTCATCATGATGTGCGAGGTGCCGTCCAACGCGCTGCTGGCAGAGGAATTCCTCGACATCTTCGACGGCTTCTCGATCGGCTCGAACGACCTCACCCAGTTGACGCTGGGGCTCGATCGCGATTCCTCGATCGTCGCCAGCCTGTTCGACGAGCGCAATCCGGCGGTGAAGAAACTGCTGGCGATGGCGATCCAGACCGCGCGCGCCAAGGGCAAGTACGTCGGCATCTGCGGGCAAGGTCCATCGGACCACGCCGATCTCGCTGAATGGCTGATGGACCAGGGCATCGAATCGGTATCCCTCAATCCCGACACCGTGGTCGATACCTGGCTGCGGCTTGCCAAGCACAAGGGCTGAAAATCATCACAGCGATCGTTCGCGATCGCTGCGTTTCCGGCTGTGCCGATTCCCGGCGCACCGAAACAGCCGCGGCCGATTTCGATGACCGATTCGATCGAGCCGCCGACTGCCGGATGACGGCAGCCGACGCGCCCTCGCATCCACTGCTTACTTCAACGCGCCCAGATCAGCGCCGAAATTGATGTGGAACGGTTGCCCGCCGAGCACCAGCGCCGGCACTGAACGCACGCCCGCGGATTCGGCCTCCGCAACCCGGTCCTTGTGTTCGCCGAGGTGCACGATCTCGACTGCGTAGCGCTTGCGGTCCAGCGCATCGGCGACATTGCGCTCCGCGGCAACGCAGACCGGACAACCTGCGTGATAAAACACGGCTTTCGTGAGCATGGTGTTTCTCCTGCAAAAAGGTACGTGACGATCGCGGCCGCCACGTGCATGATTGTGGCGATCCACGCCCACGGGAAAAGGAGTTACGTACCGGTGGGGTAAGAACAAAATGGTGCAATTCATGGAACGCGCACGCAAAAGAAATTTGCACGGCAATCCGATCACCGCCCTTCTGGAGGACGTGCTGGGCTGCAAATGGTCGTGGCGCATCCTGCGCGAAGTGCGCAATGGAGTGAACCGGCCGGGCCAACTCGAGCGGGCGATCGAGGGCATCTCGGCCAAAGTGCTCAACGAACGTCTGCGCAAGCTGCAGCGCCATGGCATCCTCGAGCGCACCGAGTACCCGGAGGTTCCGCCGCGCGTCGAGTACCGCTACACCGCGCTGGGCGAACGGTTCTTCGCGATCCTCGGCGAAATCGAAGCCGTCGAATCGGAATACGCGCGCAGCGGCCGCACCGCCACACGCTGAAGCCGCCGATTGGCATCCATGTGCCATTGGTCATCGTGACCCCGCGACGTCCCCATGGCATGCTTGGCGCTCGACGCGCCGCGCCCGGATCCGGCGCGCATCCGCCCATTGCCGACGGAATCCCATGAAGACTGCCTTTTCGTGCGCGCTCGCGCTGTGCCTCGTCGCCTCCCCGTCGTTCTCATCGACGGTGTCCGCCGCGAACAAACCCGTTGCGTCGAAATACGATCCGCAGGCGTTGTTCGCGCCGTTTGATTACCAGAACCCCGTGAATCGCTATCGCAGCGCCGACGGGCGGCCCGGCCCGGACTACTGGCAGAACCGCGCCGACTACGAAATCCATGCGACGCTCGATCCGCAAAGCAAGACGCTCACCGGCACCGAAACGATCACCTACACCAACAACAGTCCCAAGCCGCTCGATTACCTGTGGCTGCATCTCGACCAGAACCTCTACCGCACGGATGCGCGCGGCAACTTTTCCGGCGACAGCGCGCCGAAGGCCGACGAGCACACCGAAGGCGACGTGATCACGTCGGTCGAAGTGGTCGGCGACCACGGCACGGTGAAAGCGGCGCACCTCATCAGCGACACCCGCATGCGCGTGGACCTGCCCCAGCCAGTCGCGGCGGACGGCGGCAAGGTGCGCGTCCGCATTGCGTGGCACTACACGATCCCGGGTGATTTCGGCGGCCGCACCGATTGGTTCCACACGAAGAACGGCGACATCTTCGAAATCGCGCAGTGGTATCCGCGCATGTGCGTGTACGACGACCTGCGCGGCTGGGACACCGCGCCGTACCTCAACAGCGAGTTCTACCTCGAATACGGCGATTTCGATTACTCGATCACCGTACCGTCGAATATGCTCATTGTCGGCTCCGGCGAACTGGTGAACCCCGAAGACGTCCTCACGAAGACCGAGCTGCAGCGGTACGAGCAGGCGCGCCATTCCGACAAGACGGTGGTGATCCGCTCGGCCAGCGAGGTGACCGATCCGGCCAGCCGTCCGAAACAGGGCGGCACGTTGACGTGGCGCTTCAGGATGCAGAACACGCGCGACGTCGCGTTCGGCGCGTCGGCCGCGTACGTGTGGGATGCGGCGCGCATCGACCTGCCAAGCGGCAAGCATGCAATGGCGCAATCGGCCTACCCGGTCGAGAGCATCGGCAAGGACGGCTGGCAAAATTCCACCCAGCACGTGAAGTACACGGTCGAGTTTTTCTCGAAGTACACCGGTTTCGATTACCCGTGGCCGAACGCGATCGCCGAAGCCGGCATCGCCGGCGGCATGGAATACCCCGGCATCGTGTTCGACTGGTGGAAGGCGAACGGCTACACACTGTTCCTGCTGGCGGTACACGAAGTCGGGCATTCGTGGTTCCCGATGATCGTCGGCAGCGACGAACGCCGCAACGCGTGGATGGACGAGGGCATGAATACCTTCGTCGACGTGATTGCGCATGAGGACTGGGGCAAGGCTCACGGCGGCCAGTTCGCGCCGAAGAAAGACAGCGAATACGCGCCGCTGACCGGCGACCCCGCGAAGGACATCGTCAAGCAGGTGTTCGATGATCCCGATGCGCCGCCGATCCTGACGCGCGCGGATGCGATCCGCGAAAAGTTCCGGCATCCGATCACGTATTTCAAGGCTGCGTACGGGCTGACGTTGTTGCGCGAACAGATCCTGGGGCCGGAGCGTTTCGACGCGGCGTTCAGGCAATACGTGCGCGACTGGGCCTTCAAGCATCCCTCGCCTTCCGATTTCTTCCGCACGATGGACAGCGCCGCGGGCGAGGACCTGTCGTGGTTCTGGCGTGGCTGGTTCCGGCACAACTGGAAGCTCGACCTCGCCGTTACCGGCGTGAAATACGTCGACAACGACCCCGCCAAGGGCGCGCTGGTCACGGTGGCGAACCTCGACAAGTTCGCGATGCCGGCGACGCTGCGCGTGACGTTCGACGATGGCAGCACGAGTGACGTGCGCGTGCCGGTCGCGACCTGGATGCAGCACACGCAGTTCGATGTGGCCGTCGCGGGCGGCAAGCGCATCAAGCGTGCGGTGATCGACCCCGACGGCGCGTTGCCCGACGTGGATCGCGCCAACAACACGTTCGCAGTCGGCGCCTCGCACAAGCAATGACCGCCGCACGGCCGGTGACGCGCACGTCGCGCCGGCCGTGCCACAATGCGGCCTTCGTTTCGCCTCGGGGAACGGTGATGCGTGCACGTTGGTTGTTCCCGCTGCTGTTCGTGATCACCGCGCCTTTGCCCGCCGCGCCGGCATCCGCGTCGACCAACCTGCAAGCGCTGGACGGCTACGTGCAGCAAGTGATGCACGACTGGCACGTACCCGGTCTGTCCATCGCGATCGTGCAGGACGGCAAGGTGGTGCTGGCGCGCGGCTATGGCGTGCGCAAACTCGGCAAGCCCGGCAAGATCGATGCGGACACGCTGTTCGACATCGGCTCCAACACCAAGGCATTCACCGTTGCAGCCTTGGGCACGCTGGTTTCGGCCGGCAAGCTCGAATGGAACACGCCCGTCACCGATGAGCTGAAAGACTTCAAACTGGAAAGCCCGTACGTTACCCAGAACGTCACGTTGCTCGACCTGTTGACGCACCGCACCGGCTACTGCGATCCGGGCGCGGCGTGGTACACCAGCGATGCCGACGACATCGTCCACCGGATGCGCTGGCAGAAACCCGAACACGGCTTCCGCACCACGTTCTGCTACAACAACGTGCAGTACCTCGCCGCCAGCCGTTTCATTCCGGCCATCACCGGCCAGAGCTGGAACGACTACGTGGCCGCGCACCTGTTCCGGCCGCTCGGCATGGACCGCACCGTCAGCACCGAGGCCGGCGTCGCAGCGGCCAGCAACGTCGCCGCGCCGCACGGCATGATCGAAGGCAAGCCCGCGGTGATCCACCGTTACTGGCCGCACAACATGGATGTATTCGCGGCGGTGGGCGGCATCTGGTCCAGCGCCAACGACATGGGCCGCTGGCTGCAGATGCTATTGGACGACGGCAAGTACGATGGCAAGGCCGCGCTGGATTCGAAAGTCGTCAATGCCATGATGACGCCGCACATCCTGATCCAATCGGGTACCGGTGTCGGCGACGAAATCCGCACATGGATGCCCGGCGGCATGTTCTACGCCTACGGCATGGGCCTGTTCGTGCAGGACGATCGCGGACACAAGATCGTCTGGCACGCGGGCGACATCGACGGCATGGCCTCGGCCGTCGTGCTGGTGCCGGACGCGCAACTCGGCATCGCGGTGATGGAAAACATGGACCACGCCGACGCGCGCTTCGCGATCGTCGCGCGCGTGCTGCAGACGATGCTCGATCTGCCACGGCACGATCTCGAACCCGCCCTGCTCGCCGCCGCGCGCAAGGACGAAGCCGAAGGCGCGGCGATGGACAAGAAACTCGCGAATACCCGCAAGCCGGGAAGCAAACCGTCGCTGCCCCTGGCCGATTACGCCGGGAGCTACGCGGACAAACTGGACGGCCAGGCGCGCGTCTCGCTCGAACACGGCCATCTCGTGCTGCGCCTCGGCAATCCCGATTTCACCGGCGATCTCGAATCCTGGCACGACAACACGTTCCACGTGACGTGGCGCTACAAATTTTACGGTGACGATTACGCGACCTTCGACGTCAACGCGCTAAAGCAGCCCGCGCGCCTCACGCTGGCCGGCATGTCACTGCATTTCGAACGAACGAGATCTTCGGCGACCCGGTCCCGTTGAGCCTCGACGCCCGCCGGCGCGGGGCTCGTGTTGGCCGTGCCGGCGGCAACGAAGATTCCGGCTGAACATCCGGGCCGGCGAACGCCGGTTTTGCATCGCCTTCATGCCGCCGAAACGTACGGAGTGCTTTCATGAACCCTTGTTCCGCAACGCGCAAGGAGCACCCATGAACATCAAGGATGTCATGACATTGAATCCCACCTGCTGCCCGCCCAACACCACCCTGCAGGACGTGGCGCAACTCATGCGCGACGAGGACATCGGCGAAGTGCCGATCGTGGAAGAAGACGGCGCCAGGAAACTGCTGGGCGTGGTCACCGACCGCGACATCGTGGTGCGCGCGGTCGCCGCGGGACGCGAGGCGCGCAAAATGACGGCCGGCGATTGCATGACCGCCCCCGCGGTGACGTGCAACGAGAACGACACGCTGGAAGACTGCGCGCAAGCGATGGCCTCACACCGCATCCGCCGCATGCCGATCGTCGACGAAAACGGCGAACTATGCGGCATCCTGGCGCAAGCCGACCTGCAGGCCACCGACGCACGCTCGCTGAAGGAACAGGTAGCCGACCGGGTTTCCACGCCGCATTGATCGGAAGTTCGGGACTCGGACTTGGTCCTGGCAAGACAATTCTGAGGGCTTCGGTCGGCAATCGAACTGCAGACTCTGCCCTGATTGCCATTCCAGACGCGCGCAGCGCGATCCGGAATCGGTTTCGGGCAGATCGACAATGGCTGCTCCAACCGATTCCGGGTTCGACCTGCGATGAAACCGCAACCCACTTGGAACGACGAGCTGAGGGGCTTCGTCTGCCGACAAACCGCAGCCGGGATGCGGGATTGGGGATTTGGGGTGCTACAGTGCCGCGATGGCCGATTTCCCCTCCCTCGCGGACATCCGCGCCGCGCGCGAACGCCTGGGTGATCGCGTGCGCGAGACCCCGGCGTGGCAGTGGCGCGGCGACGCGATCGAACGTGCGGCCGGCGCCGGCACGCAGGCGTTCCTGAAACTCGAACTGCTGCAGCACACCGGAACGTTCAAGGCGCGCGGCGCATTGTTGAACGCGATGGCGCTGTCGGAGGACGAGAAACAGCGTGGCGTCACCGCGGTCAGCGCCGGCAATCACGCCATCGCCGTCGCGTTCGCGGCGCGCAGCGTCGGCACCACCGCGAAGGTGGTGATGCCGAAAACCGCAAACGCCGCGCGGGTGGCGCTGTGCCGCGGTTACGGTGCAGAGGTCGTGCTGACCGACGACGTCTACGCGGCCTTCGCGGAAGTCGAGCGCATCCAGCAGGACGAAGGCCGCACCTTCATCCATCCCTTCGAAGGCGAACTGACGGTGCTCGGCACCGCCACCGTCGGTTACGAACTTTGCAACCAGGTGGTCGATCTCGAGGCCGTGATCGTGCCGGTCGGTGGCGGCGGCCTGATCGCGGGCATCGCCTGCGCGGTCAAGCAGATGCAGCCGCGCTGCAAGGTGTACGGCGTGGAACCCGAGGGGGCGGACAGCATGTCGCGGAGTTTCAAGACCGGCTCGCCACAGAAACTCGAGCGCGTTGCCACGATCGCCGACAGCCTCGCCGCGCCCTACGCCCTGCCCTACAGCTTCGGCGTGGCGCGCCGCTTCGTCGATGACATCGTCACCGTTTCCGACGATGCGATGCAACGCGCGATGGGACTGCTGTTCGCGGAAATGAAACTGGCGGTTGAGCCTGCCGGCGCCGCCGCGACGGCCGCCTTGTCCGGACCGCTGCGGGAACGTCTGGAGGGGAAGCGCGTCGGCTTGATCGTATGCGGCACCAACATCGATCTGGCGACGTTCATGCGGCAGGCGACTCCGTACTCGCCGTAAATCCGGGTGGGCGCGACGCCGCTTGCCAAAAGCCTTCCGTCGGCGGGAAGATCAGCGCGGCCCGCAACGGCGGGCTTATTTCGACGAGGGAGCCGGATCATGCAAAGCCGGGCCGGTGGGCATCCTGATGCGCAATGGCGGCTTCACCGCGCTGTTCGTGCTCTCCGGCTGGCTGTTCGCGCGCGCCGCGCATCGTCAGGCCGGATAACCGTGTGATCACTTGGCGGCACTGGTTGAAGCGGTTCCTGCTTGCGCTGGTGATCGCCGGCGCCTTGCTGTTCGTCGTGCAACGGTTGAAGGGCCATGCCGCGAGCGATGCCGCCGGCTTCGCGACACTCTGGAGCGCCGTGTTCGCGGGCATTTTTACGGGCATCGGCTATGTCCGCTACCGCCGCAGTCCTGCCTGCATGTTGCCGCGATCCCGGCATGACTGAACCACCGCCGACGTCCACGACACGACGCTCACATCGTCGCCGATAGTCTGACCCGACGCCCCGATCGCCTTGCACGGAACGCGATGCGATGAACACCCACCCGGTTGCCAGCCGCGTCGAGCCTGCGCGCGACGCAACGTCGACCCGCGCCGATTCGCTCACGCGCGCGCTGGGCATTATTGCGCTCGTCGGCGTCGCGTTCATCACGGTCACCTGCCTGCTGGTGCAATTCCTGCGTACCGATCTCAGCTGGACCGCCACGTCGATGAGCATCTACGTGAAGGGTCCGTACGGACGCTGGGTGCAGGCGAGTTTCTTCGCGCCCGCGCCGGGCATCGCGGCGCTGGGCATCGGGTGGTATCGGGCACTCGACCGGCGCGCGCGCAGCGTGTTTCCACTGGTCCTGTTCGTGGTCGCGGCCGCCGCGTTGTGCGTCACCGCATCCTTCATCGCCGACGCCACGCGCTGGCCCGTCACCGTGCACGGCAGGATTCATCAATGGGCCGCGTTCGGCACCTTCATCTGCGTGACCACCGCCGCGCTGCTGCAATCGTTGCGCCTGCGCTTCGATCCAGACTGGCACGAGCAATTCATTGAAGCCACCACGATCGCTTCGGTCAGCGTCGTCTATTTCTGGGTGTACGCGTTGTCGCCGATCCCGCGCGGCGTCGGCGAAAAAGCCGTGATCGCGCTGGTGCTGGCGTGGCTGTGGCGCGCGTCGTGGTGGCTGGCGTGGTGTGCCCCCCGTTGATCATCACCAACAGGTGCCGCGACCATGATGCGACGCGTCCTTGAACGATGTCGATCTTGATGCGCGTAGTCCGTCGTCCAATCAGCCGCTGCTGGCGTCGAAATCTCGGCGCTTGCGCGGCAAGACACTCACGAGCCATGAAGGACCCGCAGCACCGCAACCTGCCACGCCGTGCGCGCGCCCTCATGGATTGAATGGCCTTGCGGCAGGGCGGTTCAGATGGGAAGATTGCGGCGGGGCAGCAAGATTTCGGCTCTCGTAGGTTAGGCTCAGCGCAGCTGTGCCCAACGACACACGGTTGGCATTCGCAGGAGGAGGCGCTCACCCCCAACCGTGCATGTTACGTGTACCTGACGAAATCCGTGCCCGGAATCTGTTTTACTTCTTCGGGGCTGCGAAATGCTTCTGGGGAGAAGCACCGTGAAATATTTCAGAGAATCGGCGACTCTGTTTTTGATTGCGTGTTGTGCTGCATGCGCGCCAATGCCTATCGAGCGCACGATCAATCACCCAATTGACACCAGTCAGCTCGGGCAATTTCGCTCTGGGATTACGACTGAGGCTGACGTTGAGCGCGTTTATGGACCGCCTGCACGGACCATTACCAATTCGCAAAACGGGCACACAGCACTTGTTTATGCATACAGCCATGTCACCGGCTCGGTCTTCGGCGAGACTAATGTAAATTCACAAGGCGTGGTCTTCATTTTCGATGCTAATGGTCGCCTCATTAGCTATCGAGCCAATAGCACCAACGACAATGTCCGTTAATGGATAAAAGAAAAATGACCAAATTCGCTCCAGCACTTGCGTTGCTGCTAGTGGTCGCATTGGTCTCAGGCTGCGGCATGTATTCCTCCAATGTGAGGTTTGGCAACCAGCAAAGCTTGGCAAGCCTGCACGATCAACATGAGGCGGCGTTGACCGTACTTGTATACCCGTCTGTCCCCGGCGGCGCCGTGGTACTCGGCCCCGTCGATGCCGCACGCTGCCATCGTTTTTCCAACCGCACCCCACCTACAAATGATATGGTGCTGGCGGACCTCAAAATTGCTGCGTATGCCCAAGGTGCAAACGGGATCACAAATGTACGCATTGTGAAAAAGTCGGGTCTAACGTCCAACTGCTGGCATATACTGGACGGTCGCGCCACTGCTCTGAGAGTACCGAGGCCTCCCGATACCTGAACCACGTAGGTTGGGGTGGGCGCTTTCTGCGAACCCCAACGTCATTCTTGCCGCTCGCCTCTCGAATGCGAAAGATCCGGATCGGCAGCCCAATCCGCAGCCAACGTTCCGTTCCGGATGTACCGATGAATGGATGATCACGGCCAATCGCTGGCCTTGGCAGCGTGTCCATGCTCGACGGGATTGATGTGGATGTAATCACTTGGCGGGCGAGATCGTTCTTGTCGCGAATCAGGTGCTCCCAAAAGCGTCGTTATGCCGCGTTCGCCCTTCGCCTCACGTGACAGGTTGACCTTCTCGATAGAAGCAATGCACCGGGAGAAGCCAGCCCTGATCAATGCCCAGCGCGTCGAAAAATCGGCATCATCGGGCGGCAGCGTCAGGACTGCGTGGATGTGGTCCGGCAGCACCACCCAAGCGATAATTTAGAAGGGATGTCGTTGGCGCACGTCGCGAACAACGTCACGCAATGTGCCCACGCGTCCGACCAGCAACCAGTAAGCGGCCTGACAGGTTCGCCAGATTGACGGAGAAGAAATAGGTGCCACCGGGGACGGGGGCTCGTCGGTAGTCCATGGTCACTCGTGATGAAATTGTTGGGTTCGCGAAGAGCGCTTACCCCAACCTACGGTCATTCCATGGCCGGCGTTTGAGAGAACGGCACGCCGCTGCGCTCGCCCCAGTAATAGATGACCAGGGCAATGACCACCGCGAGCACGGAATCCCACGGTCCTTCGATGACACGCGTGCCACCGAACGTTCCGAGCCGCGAAGCGATCAGCATCAGCGCGTAGAAGCCCATCAGCCACAGCGATGCGCGTACGTCGCGCGCCAGTTCGTCGCGCCGAGTGCGGAGCCACGCCGTGTACGCGACGTACACTGCGTACAGCACGATCTGCAGGCCCAGCAGCCACGACACGGTGCCCCAGCCGGACCAGTACACGATCAGTGCGGCGACGCTGAACGACAGCGGTCCCAGCACCGCGAAACCACGGACCCGGAACGGTCGCGGCATGTCGGGCGCGTTGCGGCGCAACGCCGCGGTGGTGACGGGCGCGACGGCGTAGCTCAGCACCAGTGCCGCGGACACCACGTTGATCATCGCCGACCACGACGGAAACGGCAGCGTCCAGAAGATCGACAGCGCCAGCGTCAGCCACAGCGCGGGGCGCGGAATGCCCGACTTGGCATCAACCTTCGTGAACACCTGGAAGAACGTGCCGCCGCGCGCCCAGCCATAGACGACGCGCGGCGTCGCGTTCATGTAGATGTTGCCGCAGCCGCTTGGCGAGATCACCGCGTCGCATACCACCAGGAACGACAGCCAGCCGACGCCCAGCGCCAACGCGATGTCGTGGAACGGCAGCGCGAACAGCTTGTCGATGCCCTTCCAGCCGTGCGCCACCATCGTGGCCGGCACGCTGCCGAGGAACGCGACCTGCAGCAGCAGGTAGATGCCCGTCGACAACGCCACCGACAGGATCAGCGCGATCGGGATCACGCGCTGCGGATTGCGCACCTCGCCGGCCACCGACACGATCGGCGTCAAACCGAGATACGCGAAGATGATGCCGCCGGCCGACACCGCGCCGGCGATGCCCGCGAATCCGAATGGCACAAAACCGTACGCCGTGAAGTTGCCCGAGTGGAAAAACCACAGCAGCACGACGATCACCGTCAGCGGCACCACGAACTTGAAGATGCTGACCAGATTGTTCGCCCGCGCGAAAGTCCTGACGCTGTAGTAATTGAGCAGGAAGAAAACCGCCAGCAACGCGAGCTGCACGAACCAGCCGAGCAGCGTCGGCGACTGCGATCCCACCTGCGTCAACTGCGGAAACCAGGCCGATGCGTATTGGCGGCAGGCAGTCACCTCGATCGCGATCAGGCTGGAAAACGCGATCAGCGTGATCAAGCCCATCAGGTACCCGAGCAACGCGCCATGCGAATACACCGGGTAGCGCACCACCCCGCCGGAATGCGGCAGCGCCGCGCCGAGTTCGCAATACACGAGACCCAGCAGCAACACCGCGGCACCACCGATCAGCCACGACACGATCCCGGCCGGTCCCGCGATGTCCGCCACGTAGCTGGCCGAGAACAGCCAGCCGGAACCGAATACCGCACCGAGCCCGATGAAGGTGAGATCGATCAGGCCGAGTTGCTTCTTGAACCCGCCCTGCGCAGTTGCGCCATCGTCGTCCGCGATCGGCGACAGCTCACGCGCGTCTTGACTCATGGCTGCTTGTAGATCACGCCGCCCTTCATCACGAACGGCACGTGCTCGATCGCGGTGATGTCTTTGGTCGGATCGCCCTGCACCGCGATGACATCGGCATCGAGACCGACTTTCAGTTGGCCGAACTTGTCCTGCTGACGCAGGATTTTCGCGTCCACGGCGGTCGCGGCCAGCAGCGCCTGCACGGGGCGCATGCCGTCCTTCACCATCAGTTCCACTTCCTTGTAATTGGTGCCGTGCTTGAACACGCCGACATCGCTGCCGCAGCCGATGGTGACGCCGGCCTGCATCGCGAGCCTGAACGCGTTCTGCGACGCCTTCATCTCGTCGTTGGGCGGATCACCCGGTTTCCAGTGGTCGAAGTATTCGGCGTACGCGACCACGGCTTCCAGCGTCGGCAGGTACGCGACGTTGTGTTTCTTCATCATCTCGAACACTTCCCTGGTGCCGTTGAAGCCGTGCTCGATGGTGTCGACGCCCGCGAGGATCGAGCGGCGCATGCCTTCGGCCGTGGTCGAGTGCACCGACACCGGCAGGCCCAGCGAGTGTGCGGCTTCCACGCCCGCGTTCAATTCTTCCTGGGTGAAGGTAGGCACCGAGCCGTGCGACTTGCCGCAGTGGTAGTCGGCGTAGATCTTGATCCAGTCCGCGCCGTGGCCTGCCTGGTCTCGTACGGCCGCGATCATCTCCGGCACGCCGGCGACGGGAATGCCGCCCTGCGGAATCGTCATGTCGGTGCGAAAGCCCATCGGGCCGGGGCCGTAGCAATCCTTGGCGACCGTGGCGCGGGTGGCGACGAACAGGTGCGGGCCGGGAATCAGACCGTCGTTGATCGCCTTCTGCACTTGCACGTCGGCGTAACCCGCACCTTCGGTGCCGAGATCGCGCAGCGCGGTGAACCCCGCCATCAGCGTGTCGCGCACGTGGTCGACCGCCTCGATCGTGCGATACGCCAGCGGCTCCTTCAGCACCTGGTCGTTCCACAGCGTCTCGTTGTACGGGTGCAGGAAGATGTGCGAGTGCGCGTCGATCATTCCTGGCATCAGTGTCGTGCCAGGCATGTTGATGACCTGCGCGCCGGCCGGCACCTTCATCGAATCGCGCGGGCCGACGGCGGCGATCTTGTCGCCCTCCACCAGCACTGCCCAACCCGCGTGCGTGCCTTCGCTGCGCGCGTCGAACACGCGGTCGGCGGTGAGCAAGTACACGCCGGCCTTCGCTTGCGGACCCGACGGTTGCGGGGGCGTTGCCGCGCACGCCAGCGTGGCGACGATCGACGCGATGAACGCAATCAGGACTTTCCGCATGGACATGGCACCCCCTCCGGTCCGCACAAGACGTGGAGCCTACACCCGTGGCGCGACTTGCGCGAAACGCGCGACGGGCGAATACTCCGCCGCGGTTGCACCCAAACCCCACGCAACCCAGGAGGGAAAGTCATGATCAGGGCATTACTGGCCATCGCGGTCGGCGTCTTGCTGGCTGCACCGGCTTTCGCGGGCGACGCGCACGCGTCGAGCAAATCGATCAAGCACGGCGAGTTCCTGGTGAACTACGGCGGCTGCCAGGACTGCCACACGCCCGGCTGGTCCGAGCACGCTGGGCAGGCGCCGAAAGACACGCTGTTGACCGGCAGCGGCATGAACTTCCAGGGACCGTGGGGCACGACGTACGCGCCCAACCTGCGACTGTACGTCCAGAAGCTGACGGCGAAGCAGTGGATCGCCAAGCTGCGTTCCCTGAAGGCGCGACCGGCGATGCCGTGGTGGACGTTCCGCTATCTCTCGGACAAGGATCTCGCCGACATGTATGCGTACATCCATTCGCTGGGGCCCGCCGGCAAACTCGCGCACGACTGGGTGCCGCCGGGGCAGGATGCGCCTGCGCCGTATTTGAAACTGGTGCTGCCGGCGCCGCCCGCGGTGGTGCACGCCGACTCGCATTGATTCCGACCGGTGCCGCACACGCGGCACCGATCGCACCCGCACGCGGTTGTGTCATTCATGCGTGCGGCCGATACTTGCAACCGTTCGCGTGAAGGGGCAAGCCATGATCGGTGAATGGTATGCGGGGGTGCGCGTGCTGCACATCCTGTTCGCGGCACTCTGGGTGGGCTCGGCGGTGTTCTTCACCTTATACGTGACACCCGCGATCCGCGCGACCGGACCGCACGGCGCGCCGGTGATGGCGGAATTGATGCGCCGGCGGATGGGCGGGTTCATCGCCGCAGCGGCCATGCTGACGGTGCTGTCGGGCCTGTGGATGTACTGGATATTCACCAACGGCTTCGACGGCAGCATCGTGGCTCACGGCGCAGGGCTGGTCCTCGGCATCGGTGGCCTGTGCGGGATCACAGCGGCGGTGATCGGCGGTGCCGTGATCGGCCGCGCGGCGGAGCGCGCCGGCGTATTGTCGCGGCAGGTCGCGCAAATGCCGGAAAGCGGAGAACGCGAGGCCGCCATGCAATCCGTCGAGACATTGCAACGCCGGGTCGCGACGTTCAGCCGCCTCGCCGTGGTGCTGCTGGTGGCGGCACTGGTCGCGATGACCATCGCGCACGCGCTGTAAACGTCGCGCTTCAGATCCCGGCGAGGCCGGCGAGTTCGGCTTCGCCGAAACCCGCGGCGCGACGCGCATCGAGGTTGAAGGGGCCGCGCAAGCCGGTCGGGATGTATTCGCGCAGCAGTTCGGCGAAGGCCGCATCGGGATCGCGCGCTTCGTGCTCGCAGCAAAAGCGGAACCAGCGCGTGCCCGCCGCGACGTGCGGCACTTCCTCTTGCAGGATGATTTCCAGAAAGTCGGCGGTGACGTCGTCGCCGACCGACCGCAGGCGCGCGATCATGCCGGGCGTGACGTCCAGCCCGCGCGCTTCCAGCACGCGCGGCACCAGCGCCATCCGCGCAAGACAGGAATCGGCCGTCTTGACGGCCATTTCCCACAAGCCGTTGTGGGCATCGAAGTCCCCATAGGCGTGGCCGAGCTGCGCGAGCCGCGCCGACAGCATCGCGAAATGGCGCGATTCGTCGTGGGCGACGGAGGCCCAGTCGCGATAGTAATCGTCGGGCATGCCGCGAAAACGATACACCGCATCCCAGGCAAGATTGATCGCGTTGAATTCGATATGTGCGACCGCGTGCACCAATGCCGCGCGGCCTTCCTCGCTACCCAATCCGCGCTGCGGCACGTCGCGCGGCATGACGAGTCGTGGCTTCACCGGACGACCCGGCGCGCCGATCCGTGCGGGCGGCACGCCATCGTCGTGCAGCGACAAACGACCCCCACGCAGCGCGTCGAAGGTTTCGCGCGTCAACGCGACCTTGGCTTCGGGTTCCGCGCAATCGATGCAGCGTTTGGCAGCTTCGAACAATCCGCTCATGCGATCCGCGTCGACCCCAGTTCGATTCGATCCGCCAGCATCGCCGTTTCGATGGATTGCGGCCGGTATTCGGATTGCGCATACCACTTCAGCCACACCGATGGATCGATGGTTTCATTGATGCCGCCGCCGATCACGCGCTGGAAGGGGTGCTTGAAGATCTTGTAGATGCCGCCCATGAAGCCGCCGTAGGAATCGTTGGGCACGTCGAGTTCGGCGCCCGGCGCCGGCGCGAAATCCTCGTTGAAGGCGAGTCCCGCACCTTTCGCCTTGGCCTGCATCCATGCCAGCGTGATTTCCGGCAGCGTATCGGGTTTGTGCCCGGCGCCATCGCTCTGCTCGCCACCGCCGATGTCGGAATGCGCGCCCACGAACCAGCGTTGTTCCACTTCGATCTGTTCCGGCTTCCACGCCGCCGCCGATTCGCCGGGCTTCCGCGTCGCATCGGGCCGCGTCCACTTGGTGGGTTTGAAATCGGCGCGGTGCTCGTCCAGCGCCAGCGCCTGATACGCGTATTGCACGATCTTGCTGAGGTCCGTGTCGTGGAACGCATAGCGGCTGCGCGAAAACGGAAACCACGACGCCACGCCCGGAATACCAAGCGCACCGACGGTATCCCACACGCCGACGAAACGGATCACGACGTCACGTGAATGCGCGGCCCGAAACGCCGCCATCGCGGGATCGTTCGGATGCAGGTCGTTGCGATAAAGCTGGTAGGCCGCGTCGACGTCGGCGGAAGTGACCTCGCCCTTCTTGTCGGGCTTCAACAATCCGCATTTGCGGATCAGACCGCCGAGGCTGCGCGCGGTATAGGCGCCACGACTGAAACCCAGCAACCAGATTTCGTCACCGTCGCGCCACGTCTTCGACAACCACTGGAAACCTTCCTTGACGTTGCCGGAAAGCCCCAGTCCGAAAGCGCCGCCCAGCAGGTGCGCGATGCCGGGTGTTACGCCGACGCCCGCCACGTATTTGCAGATCTGTTCATTGCCCGCGGCATCGGCGGGTGCGACCAGCCGCCAGAAGCGTTCCACGTTGGTGCGGGTCTGCACCTTGTTCCAGGTGCCGTCGAACAACGCGATCAGGCGGCGCGGCATGCAGAGCTCCCCAATCGTAGGGCGGGAGCAACGCAGTAAATCCCGCCGGACTGTTCGATATTCCGCTGCATCGTTGTACGAATGCAATGGCGGGATGCGCTCCGCTCCTCCCGCCCTACTCGCCCAGCAATGCAGCGATCAGGGGATGATCGCACAAATCAAGCACTGCGACGCTGAGCCTTGGCCTCGTCCGAACGCATGAACTCCAACTGGCGCAGGTACTCGGTGTCCACGCCGGTGACATAGCGGCCGGAGAAGCACGAATCGTCGAAGTGCTTCAGGTTTTCGTTGCCTTCGGCGACCGAGTCGATGAGATCGTCCAGATCCTGATAGACAAGCCAGTCGGCACCGATGGTTTCGCGCACTTCCTCGACGGTGCGGCCGTGCGCGACGAGTTCCGCCGGCGCGGGCATGTCGATGCCGTACACGTTGGGATAGCGCACCGGCGGCGCGGCCGAAGCGAAATACACCTTTTTGGCGCCGGCCTCGCGCGCCATCTGCACGATCTGCCGCGAGGTGGTACCGCGCACGATGGAGTCGTCCACCAGCAGCACGTTCTTGTTGCGGAATTCCAGCGGAATCGGGTTCAGCTTGCGGCGCACCGAGCGCACGCGCTGGCCCTGCCCCGGCATGATGAAGGTGCGGCCAATGTAGCGGTTCTTGACGAAGCCCTCGCGGAAGGGCACGCCGAGCGCCATGGCGAGCGTGGACCCCGAGGTACGCGAGGTGTCGGGGATCGGGATCACCGCGTCGATGTCGTGGTCGGGCCGCTCGCGCAGGATCTTGGCGGCGAGTTTCTCGCCCATGCGCAGGCGTGCCTTGTACACCGACACGTCCTCGATCATCGAATCGGGCCGCGCGAGGTATACGTATTCGAAGATGCACGGTGCGTGCACCGCGCCCTCCGCGCAACGCCGCGTGGACAGCTTGCCATCGAGGCTGATGAACACCGCCTCGCCCGGGGCGATGTCGCGCACGCGCTTGAACCCCAGGATGTCGAACGCGACCGACTCGGACGCACAGGCGTATTCCTTGCCTTCAGGCGTGTCGCGTTCGCCCAGCACCAGCGGGCGGATGCCGTGCGGATCGCGGAAGGCCAGCAGGCCGTAGCCGAGGATCAGCGCGACGCACGCATACCCGCCCTTGGCCCGCGCGTGCACCGCGGCGACGGCCTTGAACAATTCGTCCGCCGTCAGCGCGTGGCGTTCCTGGATCTGCAGCTCGTGCGCCAGGATGTTCAGCAGGATTTCCGAATCGGAATCGGTGTTGATGTGGCGGCGATCGTTCTCGAACATCTCGCGCCGCAATTGCTCGGTGTTGATCAGGTTGCCGTTGTGCGCGAAGGCGATGCCGTACGGCGAGTTCACGTAGAACGGCTGCGCCTCTTCGGAATCCTCGGCGCCCGCAGTGGGGTAGCGGCAATGGCCGATGCCTGCGTGGCCGCGCAATTCCTGCATGTCGCGGGCACCGAACACGTCGCGCACCAGCCCCGGTCCGCGCCGCATGTGCAGCTTGTGGCCGTCATAGGTGGCGATGCCGGCGGCATCCTGCCCGCGGTGCTGCAATACCGTCAACGCGTCATACAACGCGGTGGCGACTTCGGTCTTGCCGACGATGCCGATGATTCCGCACATGAAGAGTCGTGTCTCGAGAAAAGCCCGAATGTTGCGCTGCGACCAGGCGAGGTCATGCTTCCACAACCCCATCAAGTCCGCATGGAGCAGGAGCGCGGACTTGATCGCCCCCTTGACTCAAGAGGGGAGAAAAACCAGGACAGCTTCCATCCCGTGGATGCTATTGTCCCACATCACCGCGTTTCGGGCCGTGTCGGAGTGCACGGCTCGACGCGCTGGAGGCGGGTGTGGCGACCGATCCGGCCACGGCGGGATCGGCCATTTGCCGCGCCACGCGCTGCATCGCCGATATGGGGACGTCCGACACCGCGGGCAAGGACTGCCGCCCGATTTCGATGTAACGGTTCACCTCCGGCGGAAGCTGCCGGGCGAACCAGCCAGCGCCGTTCGAGAACGCCGGCAGTAACGTGGATTGACGCCACCAGGCGGCATCCCGCGGCGCGGTGGTGAAGCCGAGCATCAGCACCGCGAAAGTGACCAGCAGCAAGCCCCGTGCCAGCCCGAACAGCATCCCGAGGAGGCGATCGCCGCCGCTCAGGCCGCTGACTTTCACCAGCGTTCGCAGCATCCAGCCGACCAGCGCGCCCACGATCAGCACGCCCGCAAAACAGGTGACGTAGCCGGCGACGATGCGCGCGGTGGGGTCGGCCAGCCAACCGCCATAAAGCTGCGCAACCCGATCGCCGAACACCCATGCGATCCAGAAGGCGGCGATCCAGCAGACCAGCGACAGTACTTCGCTGATGAAGCCGCGCATCAGCCCGAACAGGGTCGAGAGTGCGAGGACCGCAAGGATGGCAATGTCGGCGGCGTTCATCGCGATCGGATGGCCAGGCGAAGCGGCTGTTGTGGAAAGTCAGAGCCTGCCCCCGAGATGCTTCTGATCGGGGGCCATGGAAGGCCGTTCTGGTGTTTGTGGACTGAAATCTCTCTACCTTGATCCGCCGTGTGATGCCGCGATCAGGGGACGATCGCACTATTCCGTGACGATATTGCCGCTGATCTTCAGCTTGTCGGCAATCTGACCGCGCGTGCTTTCCGCCACGTTGCGCGAGGCGAACGGGCCGGCGCGCACGCGCCACAGCTTGCCCCTGGACGTTTTCACGCTGTCGACGTAGCCGTCGAAACCCTGCACGCGCAGGCGGTCGCGCAGCTTGTTGGCGGAAGATTCGTCGCTGAACGCGGCAAGCTGCACCGCCCATGCGCCCGGCTGGGCGGCGGCGATCGCGGACGAAGGCGCATCGCCCGTCTGGTCGACCGTGCCGGATTCGACCGTCATCGAGACGCGCTCGATGTCCTTCAGCTTCAGGCGCGCGGCTTCGGCCTCGGCGCGGCTGTGGAACGGCCCCACGCGCACGCGCGTCACGGATTTGCCCTGCAGGGTTTCCGGCGTGGCCAGCGCGGTGAAGCCGCTCTGTTTGGCTTTCGCTACCAGTTTGTCGGCGCTCGCGCGATTGGCGTAGACGCCCAGGTTCACCGTGTAGATCGCGCCGGCCGCGGCGCCGGCACCACCGGGAAGCGGCTCGGCTTTGGGCGAAGCCGCGGGCGGTGCCTTGGCCACCTCGGGCGCGGGTTCGGTATTCGATGCCGCCTGGGCCGGCGCACTGGAAACGGGGGCGGAAACCGCGGGCGCCGAAACGACCGGCGCGTTGGTCGCGGCGATCGGAAGGCTCGCCGCGCCCGCTGGTACCGGCTGAGCCGTGCGATTGCTCAGGTCCAGCGTCGCGACGTGATCGGGATCGGCGAGGGTCGCCTTTGCGCTGGACCCGGCGCTGGCGGCATCCGGTCCGACCTGCAGGATGCGCGTCTGCAATTCACCGCTCGGTTCCGGCGGGATTTTCATGCTGACCGACTGCGATCCCGAATCGGAACGGCCGGGCAACAGCATCGGCACGAAGATCACCGCCAGCGCGATCAACACCACCGCGCCGAGCAGACGTTTTTTCAAACCTGAATCCATGTCAGCGACACCATGATGCGAGGCGCTGGCGTTGAGCTGCGGGCCACAGGCGCGTCAGCTCGAACGCCCAATCGCGGGCGGAAGAATTATACGCGGTGGCATTCGCGCAGCACCGGCGCGACCACATGGAAGCTTCCGAAAGCGATGATGCGATCGTGCGGCGAGGCTTCCGCACGCGCCGCGGCCAGCGCGGCAGGAATGTCGGGATATTCGCTGCAGGCAGCATCGGGCAATACGGCACGAACGCGCTGCGCCAGCCGCGCGGTGGTTTCGCCGCGCGGCGATTCGCCGTCGAGCCCCGCGAGATACCAGCGATCGATCCTTGCGCCCAGCGCGACCACCACGCCTGCGACATCCTTGTCGGCGAGCGCACCAAACACGGCGCGGGTGACGCCCGCGACCGGGTGACGATCCAGCCAGCGCCCCAGCTCGCGCGCGGCCTGCGGATTGTGTCCGACGTCGACCACGAGATCGGGATGCTCGGCCAGGTGCTGCAGACGGCCGGCGAGCAACGGTGCGCTTGCGTCGACACCAGCCGGTTTTCCCAATGCACCCGCATCCCAGCGGACACGATCGCCCAACGCGTGCAGTGCCGCGATCGCGGTGGCCGCGTTGCGATACTGGAACGCACCCTCCAGCGCCAGTTCGCCGTGCAGGATGATTTCGGGTGAGTCATCCGCTGGCGCAACATAGCGCGCTTGCGCGGGATCGCGATGCCACCACGCCAGCATGTCGGCCTCGGGCGACCAGCCGAAGTCGCGCCCCAGCATTTCCGCACGCGCACCGATCGCACGAGCATGTTCCAGCAGCGACTGCGGCGGATCGGTTTCGCCGACGATCGCAGGCTTGCCGGCGCGAAAGATGCCGGCTTTTTCGCGCCCGATCGTTTCGCGGTCGGACCCCAGGTATTCCATGTGGTCCAGATCGACGGTGACCACCACCGCGCAATCGGCGTCGACAATGTTCACGGCGTCCAGCCGCCCGCCCAGGCCGACTTCCAGCAGCGCGATGTCGAGGTTCGACCGCGCGAAAATGTCGAACGCGGCCAGCGTGCCGAATTCGAAGTACGTCAGCGTGGTGTCGCCACGCGCAGCTTCGACGCGTTCGAACGCGTCGATCAATGCGGCATCTTCGACTTCGACGCCCTCCACGCGCACGCGCTCGTTGTAGCGCAGGATGTGCGGCGAGGTGTAAGCACCCACGCGCATGCCGCCCGCGCGCAGCATCGCTTCCAGAAAGGCGACCGTCGAACCCTTGCCGTTGGTACCGCCGACCGTGATCACCGTCGGTGCGAGCCGCGGCGCGCCCATGCGCTGCCACACGTCGCGTACGCGATCGAGGCCCATGTCGATGCCGCGCGCGTGAATCTGCTGCTGGTACGCCAGCCATTCTTCGAGGGTGCGTCGCATGAACCGTCCGGCAATACGCCAAACGCGCATTGTCTCACCCGGCCAGATGTGCTGTCCCGGAAAACATTCGTCATTCCGGACGAACCCGCGAAGCGGGTGAGATCCGGAATCCGCTCTCGAAGTCTGCGAAACAAACAGCAGTTTCCGGGTTCATCGCCGATGAAGCTGGCGATGCCCCGGAATGACGAGGTAAAGGTTGACTACTGAAATGTAATCGCCAAACAAAATGGGCGCCCGAAGGCGCCCATCCACGTGTTGCAATTTCGCAAGGAAAGCGATCAGGCACCCGCGACGACGTGCACCTTCACCGGCGTCTTCACGTCGGCGTGCAGCGACACTTCGACGTCGTAATCGCCGGTGTTGTGGATCGCGCCTTCCGGCATGATCACTTCGCTCTTCTCCAGCGCGAGGCCTTGCGCCGTGAACGCCTCGGCAATGTCGCGTGGCCCGATCGAACCGAACAATTTGCCTTCGGGGCTGGCGTTGGCGTTGATGGTGGTTTCGGCGTTCTCGAATTGGGCGGCGCGCGCCTGCGCATCGGCCAGCAGCTTGTCGGCCTTGGCCTGGTATTCGGCACGCTTGGCCTCGAAGGATTCGAGGTTGGCCTTGGTGGCCGGCACGGCCTTGCCCTGCGGCACCAGGTAATTGCGGCCGTAGCCCGGCTTCACCTTGACCTTTTCGCCGAGGGCACCGAGGTTCTTCACTTTTTCAAGCAGGATGACTTCCATGGGGTTCTCCGATTCGTTAGCGCCGGGATACCGGCGCAACCGTGGTGGTTGTCCGAATGTGATGCCCGGCGCGGACTTGCCCTCATCCGCCCTTCGGGCACCTTCTCCCGCAAGCGGGAGAAGGAAAATCAAACGAAATGATTGTCGCTGTAGGGCAGCAGCGCCAGGAACCGCGCCCGCTGCACCGCCGTGGACAACTGTCGCTGGTAACGCGCCTTGGTGCCGGTGATGCGGCTGGGGACGATCTTGCCGGTTTCGGTGATGTACTGCTTCAGGGTCGCGAGGTCCTTGTAGTCGATGTGCTCGACGCCCTCGGCGCTGAAGCGGCAGAACTTGCGGCGGCGGAAAAACTTGGACATGTGCGTGTCTCCGGACTTCTTGTTTCTGGTCGGGCGAGGCATCAGGCGGCTTCGCGATCGTCGCGATCGTCGCTGTCGTTGTCGTCATCGCGGCGGCGGGACGGCTTGTCGTCCTTGCCGGCCTTCATGATGAGCGACGGCTCGGTTTCGGCTTGATGCCATGCCACGATCATGTGGCGCAACACCGCATCGTTGAAGCGGAAGCCCGCTTTCAACTCGGTGACGGCCTTGGGCCCGCACTCGATGTTCATCAGAACATAGTGGGCCTTGGCGAGGTGCTGGATCGGATAGGCGAGCGGCCGGCGGCCCCAGTCTTCGAGACGATGGATCTTGCCGCCTTCGGCTTCGACCAGCGCCTTGTAGCGCTCGATCATGCCGGGCACCTGCTCGCTCTGGTCCGGATGGACCAGGAACACGACTTCATAGTGACGCATTGTGGTTTCCTCACGGGTGTCGCCAGGGCGCAATGCCGTGGCGGGGCAGCCTCCCGACCCGAACGATTCGGCGGTGAGGCGAGGGCTTGCGCTCACCGCGAAATCGGGAACGCAAGAGGCGGAATGATAAGGGAAGTGGGGCGCACCGGCAAGCCTCCGAAGGGGCGAGGGACGCGTAGCGAGGGCGCCTGCATGGAAGTGACACGCAAACCGCGGCGCATCGTCCATGCGCCCTCGCCACTCACCCCTACCCCCTTTACCGAGGTTTCCCGGCTCGACCGGGTTCGACCGTGAAGCTTTCCCCGCAGCCGCACTCGCCGGTCGCGTTCGGATTGTGGAACACGAACGCCGCGTTCAAACCGTCACGCGCGTAGTCGATGCGGGTGCCTTCCACGAACGGCAACGCCTTGGCGTCCACCACCAGCGTGATGCCGTCGAGATCGAACACCTTGTCGTCGCCGGTCACTTCGCTGGCCAGATCGACGGTGTAGCCGAAACCCGAGCAGCCGGTGCGCTTGATGCCGAAGCGCACGCCCGGCGCGGACGGGTGCTTGCCGAGGAAATCGCGCATGCGCGCGGAGGCGGTCGGGGTCAGTTCGATGGCCATGGCGAATATCGGTTACGTTACGGGTCAGTTATTATCGCGCGTTCGTGTTTCCAATACATGGCCCATCGAGGGCACGGATTCAAGCCATGGCAACCTTGAGCGTGAAACAGGCACTCGCCGGCGGCACGCCGGAGGGCGAAACCGTCGAAGTGCGCGGCTGGGTGCGCACGCGCCGCGATTCCAAGGCCGGCCTGTCATTCGTGAATCTGTCCGACGGCTCGTGCTTCGCGCCCCTGCAGGTGGTCGCGCCCGCCGCACTGTCGAACTACACGAACGACGTGCAGAAGCTCTCGGCCGGTTGCGCAATCCTGGCGCGCGGCAAGCTGGTGCCGTCGCAGGGCAAGGGGCAGGCGTTCGAGTTGCAGGCCGAAGCAATCGACGTACTCGGTTTCGTGGACGATCCCGAAACCTACCCGATCCAGCCCAAGCAGCACTCGCCGGAATTCCTGCGCGAGGTCGCGCACCTGCGCCCGCGCACCAACCTGTTCGGGGCGATCTCGCGCGTGCGCCACACCATGATGACCGCGATCCACCGGCACCTGACGGCGGAAGGGTTCTACTGGGTCAACACACCGATCATCACCACGTCCGACGCCGAGGGCGCGGGCGACATGTTCCGCGTCTCGACGCTGGATCTCGCCAACCTGCCGCGCAATGACAAGGGCGCGATCGATTTCCACAAGGACTTCTTTGCGCGCGAAGCATTCCTCACTGTCTCCGGCCAGTTGAACGTCGAGGCTTACTGTTTGGCGCTCTCGAAGGTCTACACCTTCGGCCCGACCTTCCGTGCGGAGAACTCCAACACGCCGCGGCACCTCGCCGAGTTCTGGATGTGCGAACCCGAAATCGCATTCGCCGACCTCGCCGATGATGCCGACTGCGCCGAGAAATTCCTGAAGGCCATCTTCAAGGCCGTGCTGGAGGAGCGTGCCGACGACATGGCGTTCTTCGCCGAGCGCGTCCAGAAAGATGCCATAACCCGTCTCGAAAAATTCATCGCCGCGCCCTTCGAACGTATCGACTACACCGATGCAATTGCGGCTTTGCAAAAGTCCGGACAGAAATTCGAGTTCCCGGTCGAATGGGGCGTGGACCTGCAAACCGAGCACGAACGCTGGCTGGCCGAAACCCACATCGGGCGGCCAGTGGTGGTCATGAACTACCCCGAGAAGATCAAGGCGTTCTACATGCGCCTGAACGACGACGGCAAGACGGTCGCGGCGATGGACGTGCTGGCGCCCGGCATCGGCGAGATCATCGGCGGCTCCCAGCGCGAGGAACGGCTGGACTGCCTGGATCGCCGCATGCAGCAGTTCGGGCTCGATCCCGCCCATTACCAGTGGTATCGGGACCTGCGCCGGTACGGCACGGTGCCGCACGCCGGCTTCGGGCTGGGCTTCGAACGGCTGCTGGTTTACGTGTGCGGCCTCTCGAACATCCGGGACGCGATTCCCTACCCGCGCACGCCGGGCCACGCGGAGTTCTGACGGGCGTCAGGAAACTCCGCGATGCTGCGCCGGTCGAACCCTTGACGGCCGCGTCGGGCGCCCCAATTCCGGAAAGCACGACTTTCGACCCATTTTCCGTCGCGTCGTGGTCTGTACACTGCCTGAACCGCCATCCTCGGCGCCGCCGGGACGCGCGTCCCGCGGCGCTTTCGTACCCCGTTCCAGAACAATCGCCGTGACCCGTTTTCTCCGCCTCGCCGCCTTCGCGGCCCTTGCCCTTTTGTTGACTGCTTGCAGCCACGCGGTCAAGTTGCCGTTGCTCGGGGGCTTCGACAGCACGCCGCCGCCTTCGCGCGACGCGGCCCTCCAGGATCTCAAGGGCGGCACGCCATGCTGCCACGTGTGGGCCGACCTGCCCTACCACGACGCACTGCCCGACGAGCCGCGCGAGTTCACGCTCGACAAGTTCAGTCCGATCGCGGACATCGACGGTGACCGCACCCATTTCCTTACCTTCGTGCTGCCCAAGTTCGAGAAGCCGTATCGGGTGGTGTTCCAGACCCAGCCCAGCGCGCGGCACCTCGGCAACAGTTTCCTGCTGGCGCCGACCGCGACACTGTTGAACGCCAACTACCAGCCGCTTTCCAGCACCGACGTTTCGCTGTGCGTGTACATCAACTGGCGGCCGAGCATGTCGGGCGCGTTCGGGGCGGTGCAGGTCGACAACCCCAATGCCCAGTACCTGGTCGTGACCACGTCGCAGAAGCAACTCGCGTCGACCACCTACTGGGCGCAATCGCCGACCAGCTTCAGCAACGTCAACGTGCCATCGGCTTCGGCTTTCGCGAGCATCCGGTCAGCGGCCCCCGTCACCAGCGGCAGCTTCGAGGTGCCGCACGGCCCGGAAGGCACGTTGACCCTGGGCAAGATGACGTCCGCCTATGCCAGCGCAGTCGACAACGGCCTGTGCGGAAAACCCACCGCCGGTGCCGGATTGTTGCCCGAGTTGCGCCAGGCGTTGCAGAATCGGTAAAAGCTGCGGCAGCGCCCGCACGTGACATTCGGTGTCCTGAGCGCCTTCGGATGAAGCCGCACGCGGCTCCCCGAAACGAAGCCGGTTGCCTTTCCTGAATCTGCGGGAGAACAAGATGGATCTCGACTTGACTGGCCGCCACGCGTTGGTGTGCGGCGCATCGCAAGGCATCGGCCGCGCCTGCGCAGTGGAACTGGCACAACTCGGCGCGAACGTCACCGCCCTCGCCCGCCGTGCGGACGTGCTGAAGCAACTCGTCGACGAACTGCCGCGCACGCATGCGCCGCAAACGCACGACTTCGTGGTGGCCGACTCCGGCGATACGGACGGGCTGCGCACGGCCGTGGAAAAGCTGGTGGCTGCGCACCCCGTGCACATCCTCGTCAACAATTCCGGCGGCCCGCCGCCCGGCCCTGTGCACGGCGCGAAGATCGACGCATTTCTCGATGCCTATCGCAAGCACCTCGTTGCCAACCATGTGCTGGCGGAAATCGTGATTCCCGGCATGCAGGCGGCGGGGTACGGACGCATCGTCAATATCATCTCGACATCAGTGAAGGAACCCATCCAGGGACTCGGTGTATCCAATACCACCCGCTGGGCGGTCGCGAGCTGGTCCAAGACGCTGGCGACGGAACTCGCGCCGTTCGGCATCACCGTCAACAACGTGCTGCCGGGTTCGACGAAAACGCCGCGTATCGAACAGATCGTGCACACGCGCGCGCAGAAATCGGGCGTCGATGCCGCCGACATGCAGCGCGAGATGGAATCCGAAATCCCGATGCGGCGTTTCGCTGATCCGTCCGAAATCGCGGCGGCGGTCGCGTTCCTGTGCTTTCCCGCCGCCAGTTACATCAGCGGCATCAACGTGCCGGTGGACGGCGGGCGCACACGTTCGCTGTAACTCAACTTCGCACCCCCCCTGAAAAGCAAAGTCGCACGCTTTCCTTCCCTTCGAGTGGTAGCCATAGCCTTCAAGGGAGTGTCCGACTCACCGCGCATCGCGCCTTTGCCCATGCGCTAAGCTTGCGCGATGGAAATCGTCACGCTGGCAAATCTGATCGACGGAGAATTGCGCACACCCGCAGCAGGCGCGTATCTGGAAGTGTTCGAGCCCGCGACGGGTAAGGTGTATGCGTGCTGTCCGGATTCGGATACGCGCGATGTCGAAGCGGCAGTCGCGGCGGCCGAATACGCGGCGCCTGCTTGGGCAGCGTTGTCGGCGGGTGAACGCGCGAAGCATCTGCAGCGTCTCGCGGATGCTGTCGAAGCGAGGCTCGACGAACTGGCGCGCGAGGAATCGCGCGACAACGGCAAACCGGTGGCGCTGGCGCGCAGCGTGGACATTCCGCGTGCGATCGCGAACCTGCGTTTCTTCGCCGAGGCGATCACGCAATGGCCGGGCGAATCGCACGTCGACGCGCGTGCTATCAACATCACCCTGCGTCAACCGCTGGGCGTGGTCGGCTGCATTTCGCCGTGGAACCTGCCGCTGTATCTCTTCACCTGGAAAATCGCGCCGGCGCTTGCGGCCGGCAACACCGTGGTGGCGAAACCGTCGGAAATCACGCCGTTCACCGCGTTCCGATTGTCGGAGCTTGCAATCGAATGCGGCTTGCCGGCCGGCGTGCTGAACATCGTGCACGGCCTTGGGCCCAAGGTCGGCCAGGCGATCGTCGAACACCCGAAAATCAAGGCGGTATCGTTCACGGGTTCGACCCGCACCGGTGCGTCCATCGCCGAAGCCGCAGCGAAACAGTTCAAGAAAGTCTCACTGGAAATGGGCGGCAAGAATCCGGCCATCGTGTTTGCCGACGCGGATTTGAACGATGCGAATCTCGACACCATCGTGCGTTCGGGATTTTCCAACCAGGGCGAAATCTGCCTGTGCGGCTCGCGGCTGCTGGTCGAGCGCTCGATCTACGATGACTTCAAGCAACGTTATCTGGAAAAGATCAAGGCGCTGCGCGTCGGTGATCCGATCGGTGCTTCCAGCGATCTCGGCGCCCTGGTGTCGAAGGCGCATTTCGACAAAGTGACAGCGTGCATCGCGCGCGCGAAACATGAAGGCGGAAAGGTCTTGATCGGCGGCGAAACGGTGAAGCTGGACGGCCGCTGCGCGAATGGCTGGTTCGTCGCGCCCACCGTGATCGAAGGGTTGCCGCAGGACTGCGCGACCAACCGCGAGGAAATCTTCGGCCCGATGGTGACACTGATCCCGTTCGATTCCGAAGACGAAGCCGTCGCGGTCGCCAACGGCACCGATTACGGTCTCGCGGCATCATTGTGGACGCGCGACCTTGCGCGCGCGCATCGCGTGGCCGCGCGCATCGATTTCGGCATCGTTTGGGTGAACTGCTGGATGCTGCGCGACCTGCGCACGCCGTTCGGCGGCGTCAAGCATTCCGGGATGGGCCGCGAAGGCGGCGTGGACGCGCTGCGGTTTTTCACCGAGCCGAAGAACGTTTGCATTGCGCGGTAAGTCGGCGGCTGTGCCGCCTGTCAAACGGGAAGTCGCCCCGCTTCGCGGGACTATAAAACGTTGGAAGGGGCGCTTCCGTTTTTGCGCGTACGTTTTACCCTTTACAGCGAACGCAGTGAGCGACTTCACCCTTTACCATTTACCCTTTACAGGCGGTGCAGCCGCCGACTTACTGGACCTCCAATGCCATCACCCGCAGAACTGTTGCAACGCAATCGCGAATGGTCGCAATCCATCCGCGCACAAGACCCCGGATTCTTCACGCGGCTGTCCAAGCAGCAGACGCCGAAATACTTGTGGATCGGCTGTTCCGATTCGCGCGTGCCCGCCAACCAGATCCTCGGCATCGATCCGGGCGAGGTGTTCGTGCACCGGAACATCTCCAACCTGGTGCTGCACTCGGACATGAATTGCCTCTCGGTGATGCAGTTCGCGGTCGACGTGCTGAAGGTCGAGCACATCATGATCACCGGCCACTACGGCTGCGGCGGCGTGGCCGCGGCGCTGAAAGGCGATCGGCTCGGCCTGATCGACAACTGGCTGCGCTACATCGGTGACACGCTGGAACGCCACCAGGCATTGGTCGATGCCGAACCGCCGGCGCAGCGCCACGACCGGCTATGCGAGCTCAACGTGATCGAGCAGGTCGCCAACGCCTGCCACACCACCATCGTACGCGACGCCTGGGACCGCGGGCAGGCCCTGACGGTGCACGGATGGTGTTATGGTTTGTCCGACGGCTGCATCCACGATCTCGGCATGGCGGTCGGGCAATTCGACGCGCTCGAATCGGCGTATGGCCATGCACTCGCGGGATTGACCGCCACGCCCGCATGAACGTTTTGATGCGCATCGAAGCTTCGAGGTTGCTGTCCACGTAACGTCATCGACATCCACGCGACGGTTGCCCGGAACCATGAAACGCCTGCGCACACCTTGCCTCGTCATGTCGCTGCTGGCCGGATTCGCGACCGCCGCGGTCGCACAGGTGCCGGCGACGTGGCGCGAGCAGCAGATCGAGGCGATGGACAAGTCGGACGCGATCATGAAGCGCGCCCATGACCGCAAGGACCTGCTGGCGCAGTACCAGGTGATGCGCCGCGCCTACGCGTCCGACGGCAAGCCCGCGTTCCGCGCGATCTTCGGCCAGTACCTGTCGTGGTACCAGAGCTTCATCGGCGACTACAAGGATGCGGAACTGGGCTTTTCGATCCAACAGAAGCCGCTTGCCGACGACAAGCCCTCGCCGCTCGCCCAACCGGGCTGGCACGCGGTGCCCGCGCTGGATTACATCCCGCAACTGGCGAAAAACTACCGGGTGGTGTTCCTCAACGAGGCACACAACATCGCGCTGACGCGCACGCTCACCGTGCGCCTGTTGAAGCCGCTGCGCGAGCAGGGCTTCAACGTGTTCGCGGTGGAAACGCTGTATCACGCCGACGTCGACGCGCTGAACAAGCGCGGCTACCCGATCGCCACCAGCGGCTTCTACACCCGCGAAACGGTCTACGCCGAAATGGTGCGCACCGCGCTGAAGCTGGGCTACAAGGTGGTCGCCTACGAAGCCGACCCCGACCACACCGGCAACGCGCGCGAAGCGCAGCAGGCGGAAAACCTCTGGAAGATATTGAAGGCCGATCCGAACGCGAGGATCGTCGTGAACGCCGGCTACGCCCACATCCAGAAAACCGGCCAGTTCCTCGGTGCGGAATCGATGGCCGAGCACTTCATGAAGGACTCCGGCATCACGCCGCTGTCGGTCGAACAGACCATCCTGATTCCGCATCAGGACAGCGGCATGGATCATCCGGATTACGGCCCGATCGTCGGCAGCCTGCATCCGACGCAGCCGATGGTGTTCATCGACAAGCATGCCAAGCCCTGGTCGCTGCGCCCGGGCTACGATGCCAGCGTCATCTTTCCGCCGGAGTATTTCGTCCACGATCGCCCGACCTGGCTGGAGCTATGGGGCGCGCGCGTACCGTTCACCGTCAGCGGCAACCTCTGCCAGCGGCACTGGCCGTGCATGGTCGCGGCGCGCTACGCCGATGAAGGCGACGACGCGATTCCGGCCGACCGCATGGTGCTGGACCCGGTGCCCTTGACGACCATCAACGACATCAAGATCACCCAGGGCGACTACAGCATCCCGATCGGGCAGCTTTACCTGCGACCCGGTCAGCGTTACCGGCTCACGATCACCGATGAACGCGGCCAGCGGATCGGCAACCAGACCATCACCGTCGCGAAACCGGGCGAACCGCTGACGAACGCGCCGCAGGGGTTTGCGAATTCCCGTGCCTGCGAGCTCGCAGCGGTCGGCCAAACGTTTTCCGGCGCGCTACCCTGTGATCACCGATGAGCGAAAGCACCTCCACCGATTCCGCGCCCGCCCCGGTCGGCACGTATCCACACGCGCGGCGCGTGGGCGACCTGCTGTTCCTGTCCGGGATCGGTCCGCGCATGCCTGGCAGCGACAGGATTGCCGGCAACGTGCGCAATCCGCGCGGCACCCTGGTCGCCCATGACATCGCGGCGCAGACCCGCCAGGTTTTCGCGAATGTGCGCGCGGTGCTCGAAGCGTCGGGCGCGCGCTGGGAAGACCTCGTCGACGTGACGGTGTTCCTCACCGACATGGCGCTGGATTTCGAGGCCTACAACGCGGTCTGGGCGGAATACTTCCCCGATCCGGCGGCGGCGCCCTGCCGCACCACGCTGGGCATCACCGCGCTGCCGACGCCGATCGCGATCGAGTTGAAGTGCATTGCGCGCGTGCGCTGACCGGCAAGCCCATCATTCCGACTTCGGCAACTTCCCGTCGGGATGTTGACATCGCCATCCGTTAGCGTAGACTAACGGTTAGTGAAGACTAACCTAAAACTGCGCGTGCAGGCGCTGGGCGACCCCACCCGGATGGCCATCTTCGAACGCCTCGAACGCGGGCCGCTCGCGGTCGGCGAAATTGCACGCGACCTGCCGGTGACGCGCTCGGCCGTGTCCCAGCACCTCAAGGTGCTCAAGGACGTCGGGCTGGTCACCAGCCAGCGCGCCGCCAACCGCCAGATCTACCGGATCGACGCGGATGGCGTGGCCGGGCTGCGCGATTACTTCGACCGGTTCTGGCAGGAGTCCCTGCAGTCGTTCAAACACGCCGCGGAAAAATCCTTCAAGGAGAAATCCCGATGAACGCCATCACCGCCGTCCCGTCCGTCCGCCACACGATCACCGTGGAAGCGCCCCGTGAACATGCGTTCGAGGTGTTCACGCGCGGCATCGACACGTGGTGGTTCCGCGACCATTCCATCGGCACGGAACCGCTGAAGGAAGTGGTGATGGAATCGTGCGAAGGCGGGCGTGTGTTCGAGCGCGGCATCTATGGTGCGGAGTGCGACTGGGGCTGCGTGCTGGTGTGGGAGCCGCCTGCGCGGCTGGTGGTCGCATGGCAGATCGGCGGCGATTGGCAGTTCGATCCCGATCTCGCCCACGCCAGCGAATACGAAGTGCGTTTCATCGAGGAAACGCCCGAGCGCACGCGCGTGGAATTCGAACACCGCCATTTCGAGCGTCATGGAGACGCGGGCCAGAACATCCGCGATCAAGTCGAAAAAGGCTGGTCCAAGCTGCTGGCCGCCTACGCCGCATCGGCGAAGACCGCCTGAGCACTGCCGCGGGAATGGGCAGTGATTCAGTTTGGATCCGTTCGCCCCCGGACCAAGTCCGGGGCAGGCTCTGGGCGTAGCGCCGAAGGCGCGGAGTCGAAGGGCAAACGGCGCTTCGACTTCATTCGCTCCGCTCACTACGCTCAGCGCGAACGGTTGGTTTTCAATTCAGATCGCCACCAGGACGGGTTTGCTGCCATCTTCAAAGGAGAGCCGCGATGCTTCGCAAATTCGCTTCGACGTTGCTTGCCCTCACGGGATTGCTGATCGGCCTCGGCGCGTTCGGCCACAGCTTCATGGGCCGCAAGGCGCTCGACGCCGGGCTCGCATCGCTGCCGATCGACGCGCATACCGACAAGTTGATCTATCTCGTCTGGTACTTCTGCGGCGGCTGCATGCTGGTGTTCGGCGTGCTGGTGATGCGGGGCGCGTGGAAAGCCATGCGCGGTGAACGCGGCGCGCTCTTTGCGCCCTGCGCCATCGGGGTGTTCTACCTGGCGGTAGGCGTCATGGCGCTCTTGTACATGCACGAACCGTTCTGGGGCGTGTTCGTGGTGCTGGGCGGGCTGGCGCTGGCGCTTTCGGCCGTGCTTGGTTTTGCCCCTGCCGGGCGCAGCGCGCCACGACTGCGTCAGCCAGCAGCGTAATCGATGCAGGTGCGCAACAGCGCGCGAATCACCTCCTGCACGGGCGCGGCAAGTTCGGGCCGGTATTCGAAACTGTCCTCGTCCATGTAGGTGTATTGCGCGAGTTCCAGTTGCACGGCATCGATGCCGTCGTCGGGCCGGCCATAGTGACGCGTGATGTAGCCGCCCTTGAAGCGTCCGTTCGCGACGTGGCTGTAATGGCCGTCGCTGCCCACCGCACGCTCGCGCAACACGCCGGTCAAGCGCGCCTGCAATGCCGGCGAACAACTTGCGCCATTCGCGGTGCCCAGGTTGAAATCGGGCAACTGCCCCTCGAAGAACATCGGCACCCGGCTTTTGATGGAATGCCCGTCCCACAGGACCACCCGCGGGTGCCGCGACTGCATCCTTGCCAGTTCGCCCGAAAGCGCATCGTGGTACGGCTGCCAATACATCTCCTTGCGCAGCGCGATCTCCTTGTCGTCGGGCTCGTCGCCGGCGGCGTAGATCGCCTCGCCGGCGAACGTCGTGATCGGCACCAGCGCGGTTTCGGCACGCCCCGGATACAGCTTGTGTCCCTCGGGATCGCGATTGAGGTCGACCACGTAGCGCGACCAGCGCGGCGCGATCACGGACGCGCCGAGTTCGCGCGCGAATGCGTAGAGTTTTCCGACGTGCCAGTCGGTATCCGGCACGCGCTTGCCCGCATCGCTCATCCGCGCGGCCAGCGCCGCGGGAAGACCGGTGCCGTCGTGCGGCAGACTGACCAGCAGCGGCGTTGTGCCTTCAATCAGCATGAAATCGGACATCATCGCATTCTACCCGGCAGTCATACACCAATTTGCAAAATCTTCAGGCGTTCGCCCTTACCCTAGCGAACTTTGGCAGCAGCGATTTCGAGCGGGAACACCTTGAACCGACCCTTGGCCATCGACGTGCGCCCGCGGCATGCGGGCGCCGTGGTTTCGGCGTTGCTGCTGGCCTTGCTGGTGGCGGCGCTGAACTTCGCGTTGTGGGCGGTAGCGGACCGGCCGACCCAGGTGGTGCCGTGGAGCGGACAGGTGGCGGGCTTCGCCTACAGCCCGTTCCAGCGTTACCAGAGTCCCTTGGCGGGCAATTTCCCAAGCGACGCCGAGGTCGCCGGCGACCTGGCGCTGATGGCCAAACACACCCGGCGGGTGCGCGTGTACTCGGTGCTGCAGTACCCCGAAATCCCGCGGCTGGCGATGAAGGATCACCTGGACGTGATGGCCGGCGCGTGGCTGGACAGGCGCGACGGCAACAACGAAAAGGAAATCGATGTGCTGATCGCGCAGGCGCGGCGCTGGCCCGACATCAAGCGCGTCGAAGTCGGCAACGAGGTGCTGCTGCGCACCGACATGAAGCCGGAAAAACTGATGGCCTACATCGATCGCGTGCGCGCCGCGGTCCACCAGCCGGTCTCGACCGCCGAGCCGTGGCACATCTGGGAAAAATATCCCGAACTCGCGCAGCACGTGGATTTCATCACCGTGCACCTGCTGCCGTACTGGGAAGGCGTGCCGCGCAAGGACGCGGTCGGCGACGTGCTGATGCGCTACCAGCGCCTGCAGCAGCTTTTCCCGAACAAGCACATCGTGATCGGCGAAGTCGGCTGGCCCTCCAACGGCGACCGCTTCGAATTCGCCAAGCCGTCCACCGCCAACCAGGCGATTTTCCTGAAGGAATGGTTCCAGGTCGCGCGTGAGCGGCACATCGACTACTACATCATGGAAGCCATCGACCAGCCGTGGAAGGAAGGCCTGGGCGAAGGCCGCACCGGCGCGTACTGGGGCGTGTTCAACGCCGACCGGCATCTGAAATTTCCGCTGACCGGGCCGGTGCTGGAGGACGCGACGTGGCCGTGGAAGGCGCTCGCTTCCGGCTTGCTGGCGCTGATCCCGATGGTCTGGTTCGCCTGGAGGTTCGCGCGCTTCAAGCTGGTCGGCCGCTTCGTGTACCTGTGCCTGATCCAGCTCGCGGCCGGACTGATCGTGTGGTCGGCGACGGTGCCGTTCCAGTTCTACCTGGATGTCGTCGACTGGGGCATGCTGATCGTGCTGTTCCCGGCGCAGCTCGCGATCCTCGCGATCCTGCTGATCAACGGTTTCGAATTCGTCGAGGTGTTGTGGCGGCGAAAGTGGCTGCGGCATTTCGGTTTGCTGGAACCCGCTCCCCCCGAAGAACAGCCGTTCGTCTCGATCCATCTCGCCTGCTACAACGAGCCGCCGGACATGGTGATCGCCACGCTCGATTCGCTGGCGCAACTCGACTACGCGAACTTCGAAGTGCTGGTGATCGACAACAACACCAAGGACGAGTCGGTGTGGAAGCCGGTCGAGCAACGCTGCGCGGAACTGGGCGAGCGCTTCCGGTTCTTCCATCTCGACCCGTGGCCCGGCTTCAAGGCCGGGGCACTGAACTACGGCCTTAAGCAGACCGATCCGCGCGCCGACATCATCGCCGTGGTCGACGCCGATTACGTGGTGCGTCGCGATTGGCTGTCCACACTGACGGGTTATTTCAACGACCGCAACGTCGCCGTGGTGCAATGCCCGCAGGCGCACCGCGACTACATGGGCAACGCCTTCCGGCGCATGACCAACTGGGAGTTCGACGGCTTCTTCCGGATCGGCATGCACCACCGCAACGAGCGCAACGCGATCATCCAGCACGGCACGATGACGATGGTGCGGCGCGTGGCGCTTGAAGGCACCGGAAGCTGGTCGGAGTGGACTATTTGCGAAGACGCCGAACTCGGCCTGCGCCTGATGCATGCGGGCTACGACACGATCTACGTCGACGAACTGATGGGCCGCGGCCTCACCCCGGCCGACTTCCGCGCCTACAAGAGCCAGCGTTACCGCTGGGCATTCGGCGCGATGCAGATCCTGAAAGGCCGCTGGAACTGGATGGTGCACAAGGGCCCGCTGACCGCCGGCCAGCGCTTCCACTTCCTCACCGGCTGGTTCTCGTGGTTCGCCGATGCGCTGCACATGGTGTTCACGCTGATGGCGCTGGGCTGGACCGCGGGCATGCTGCTGGCGCCGACCCTCTTCAGCCTGCCGATGCGCCTGTTCCTGATTCCGGTGATGGGCTTCTTCGTCACCAAGGCCGTGTTCGGCATCGTGCTGTACCGCGCGCGCGTGCCGTGCAGTTGGCGCGACACGTTGATGGCGTCGATCGCCAGCATGGGCCTCTCGCACGCGATCGCACGCGGCATCTGGATGGGCCTGATCAAGCAGAAGACCGCGTTCATCCGCACCGCCAAGAGCCGCCGGCTCGGCGGCGGCGCGGCCGGCGCGCTCGGACCCGTGCGCGAGGAACTCCTGATGTCGATCGCGCTGATCCTCGCGATCGTCGGGATGGGACTCAACTTCGGCTCGCGATACATCGAAGGCGAGTTGTGGATGGTGATCCTGTTCGCGCAGGCGATTCCCTATCTCTCCGCGCTGGTCGGCGCGCTGGTCGCGCACTACTCGCGCGAACACCCGATCGCGGCCATGCAGCAGCAACCGGAACCCTCGCGTGCGGCACGCGTCGAAAGCGCCGAGGCTATCGAAGCCCGCACCGCGACCACGTAACAAGGATGGACGTGCTCGTGCGACGAACACGCACACCGACCCGAGCACTTTGGCTGATCTTGATGGCGCGTGTGCGTGCGCTGACTGGCCGCGCTTTCCCTGCGTCGTGGGTACAACGCGACGTCCCTGTCTTTTTTTCGCCCGCCTCCCGGGCGGGCGAGCCACCTTTCTTTACATGGCCAAAGAAAGGTGGCCCAAAGAAAGGCCACCCCGGTGCTGCGTTTTTCGTCCATCCATGGACGAAAAATGCGTTCGGGCCGGCCGGGCTTGCCGACGCGCCTTCCATGGCGCGACGGCAAGTGGGCGCAATCCATTGCGCCCACCCTACGGGCCTTCTCGTCCGGTCCTCACCGCAGCACAGGGGCCCCAGATCCGCTTCGATGACGGCCATCATGGCCTCGTTCGAAGCGAGATCAAACAATTTGCTTCGTCCTCTCACGCGCACAGGATGTGCGTCAAATGGGGCCCCTCGAACACGGCGAGCGGACGACGGATCAGTCCGAAGGATGGCCCGCAGGATGCGGGCCAGTTCGCCGCAGGCACAGGGATGTGCCTTCGGCGAACCCCGGCGCCCGCTCGCGCATCCTGAGCACAGGGATGTGCTCAGGACGTGTTCGCGGGGTCGCCTTCTCTTTGGCTACTTTCTCTTGGCGACGCAAGAGAAAGTAGCCCGCGCGCGCGGGATGCGCGCGGAACAAGACAGGGACGTCGAACGTGACGGAGCGATGACGTTGGGCTTCCCACGGATGAAGCCCGTGGTCAGCCCAACCTACACGCTTGGGAGATCCTGGGCGCAATGCGCGTGTGCACTCGCGGCGTTGATGACAATCGCCATCGCGCCGACCGTGCACGCCGACACATTAAAAGTCGTTGTCAGCGGCATCGACAAGGACATGGCCGCCGCCGTGCGCGCCAACCTGACCGCGAGCCAGTACGCGAACCGCAATGACGTCAGCGCGACCCAAGCGCGCGTCTTCGCCGATGATGCCGCCGCGCAAGCCGCCACCGCGCTGCAGCCCTACGGCTATTACAACGCCGAGGTCGCCAGCGACCTGCAGCATCAGGGCAGCCAATGGACCTTGAACCTGCGGGTGACACCCGGCCCGCCGACCCGGGTCGCGAAACTCGACCTGCAGGTACCGGACATCGCGTTGAAGCTGGCGCCGGTGCGGCACGCGGTGCGCAGCTTCCATCCGAAAGCCGGCGAACCGATGGTCGACGGCACGTACGAAGGTTCCAAGGGCGCGATCGCCAGCGCCCTGCTGGAAACCGGCTGGCTGGACGCCAAGGCCACCGAGCATGAGGTCGCGGTAACGCGGGCCGACAATCGCGCGGACATCCATCTGCATTACGACGTCGGCGAGCGCTACAAGCTCGGCGCAGTCACCTTCGAAGGTTCGCAATTCGCGCCGGGCTTTCTGCAACGCTATGTGCCATGGGAAAGCGGCGACTGGTATTCGCAATCGAACCTGCTGGCGCTGCAGCAGGCGCTCACCGACGCGGATTATTTTTCCATCGTGGACGTACTGCCCGAAGTCGCGAAGGCGAAGGACCACGTGGTGCCGGTGAAGGTCGAGGTCGCGCCGGCCAAGCGCACCGTCTACACGGCCGGCCTGTTCGTCGGCACCGATACCGGCCCCGGCGTCCGTGCCGGCATCCGGCGCCGCTGGATCAACCGTCTCGGCCACACGCTGGACAACGAGGTGTTGATCGCGCAACGGTTGAAGACCGCGCAGGTCGTGTACGGCATCCCGCGCCCCGGCAAGGATCACGCCAGCTTCAATCTCGGCATCGGTTATCGCGACGAGAACACCAAGACATCGAAATCGCGCACGTTCTCCATCGCCGCCAACGCGACGCGCGACTGGCACGGTTTCGTGCGGACGCTGGGCGTGCACCTTCTGAGCGGCACGTTCACGGTCGGCAATTCGCGTAGCGACGTGAACATTCCCGGCGTCGAGCGCGGCAACAGCACGCTGATCTATCCCGAGATCGGGCTTACCAAGAAAGTCGCGGATAACCCCCTGTTCGTGCGCAACGGCTATTCGATCAACCTGATCGGGCGTGCCGGGCCCGGCATCGACACGCGCTTTGCGCAGGCGCTGGCCGACGTGGTCTGGATCCACGCGCTCGGCCGCCGCGACCGGCTGATCCTGCGCGGCGATGCCGGCATCACCAGCGTGCAGGACTTCAGCAAACTGCCGCCGCAACTGCGCTTCTTCGCAGGCGGCGACCGTTCGATCCGCGGCTACGCGTACCAGGCGATCGGCCCACGCAATAGCTATGGCCTGGTGATCGGCGGCAAGCGCCTGCTGGTCGGCAGCGCGACCATCGAACATTACTTCACGCGCGACTGGGGCATGGCGGCGTTCGTCGACTCGGGCGACGCGTTCAACGGCAGCGATTTCCACGCGCGCACCGGCGCCGGCATCGGCCTGCGCTGGCGCTCGCCGGTCGGCATGGTGCGCGTCGACGTCGGCGTGCCGATCAACAATCCGTATTACCACGGCGCGCAGTTGCACATCGTCATAGGGCCGGACTTGTGACGCGCAGGAGCAAATGGCTGATTGATGCCGGCGCCGCCATCGGTGCGCTGATCATCGTGCTCGTCGCGCTGCTGTTCTGGGTGCTGTACACGCCATCGGGGTTGCGTTTCGCGCTGAACCGCGGCGTCGCAATGATGCACGGCCAACTCGCCTACGCGAGCGCGAGCGGCACGCTGGCGGGCTCTACCACGATCGAGGGGCTGCACTATCGGGACAAGACCGGCACGACCATCGCGATCCAGCATGCGTCGGTGGATCTGCATCCCTGGGCGTTGCTGGAGCGCCGGCTGCAAATCGCCAAAGCCCGCATCGATGGCATCGCGGTCGACATCACGCCTTCAAAGCAGCCGGAAAGCGAGCCGATCGCCTTTTCGCTGGAACCGCCCTTGGCGATTTCGCTCGACGACACCTTGCTGACCCACATCGTCGTCACGCAAAACGGCAAGCAGGCCTTCGCCGCCGACAGTCTCGCGGTCGCGGGGCTGTGGAACAGCCGGCAACTGGAAATCCGGCAACTCGTGCTGCGCGCGCCCGCCGGCAGCGCCGAGTTGCAAGGCACGCTCGCGGTGGCCAAGGGGCACGCCGGTCAAGGCACCGCGACCTTCGACTGGACGCAGGACGGCACGCGCTACGCGGGCACCGTCGCGTCGCAGTCCGACGGCAAGACGGCGCAACTGTACGCCGTGCTTTCGGCGCCCACGCGGATCGATGCGAATCTTTCGTTGACACTCGACGCGCCGCAAGCGTGGACGTTGGCGCTCACCGCGCCGACCTTCGACACACACGCGTTGCCCATGCTGCCCTCGTCGCTGAAGACACTCGCGCTGGACGTGCGCGGCACGGGCACCGCAAACGGAGGCAAGCTGGAAGGCAGTGTCGCGATCAACGACACCACGTTCCTGCTCGATCCCGCGCAATTCCGCTACGACGGGAAAACCGTGACATTCGACCCGCTGCGCCTGCGTTCGCCGCAGATCGCGGGCAATGTTGTCGCGACCGGCGTGGTGCATCTCGACACCGCGCCGCTGTCGTTCGCGCTCGAAGCGAAATGGAATGACGTGCACGTGCCGGCCGACATCGCGGGCCAGGCGCTCGCGACGCGTGGTGATGTCAAGCTCGAAGGCAGCATCGAGCGTTACACGATGAAGGGAGCGCTCGCGCTGGGGCCGCCCGATCGCCTGGTGGACCTCACCATCGATCTGGCGGGCACGCCGCAGGCCATCGATCTGCACGCGTTGAAGCTCGTGCAAAAGAACGGCGGGCTGGATGCCCACGGCACGATCGGTTTGCAGCCGCAGATGTCGTGGAAGCTGGACGCCGTCGCCAAGCGGTTCGATCCCGGCGCGCTCCTCGCCGGCTGGAATGGCGCGATGGATTTCACGCTTGCCACCGAGGGCCACATCACGCCGCAGGGTCCCGAAGCCATGCTGAAACTCGGCCACGTGGCGGGCACGCTGCGCCAGCGCAGCATCGCGGGCAGCCAGGCCGACCTCGTGGTCACGCCGGACAACCTGCTGCGGGGCTCGCTGCTGCTAGTGTCCGGCAACAGCCGCGTTCACGCTGTCGGCCGGCAGGGCAACCGGACCGATGCCAGCGTCACGCTGGACGTGGCCTCGCTCGGCGACTGGATGCCGGATGCGTCGGGCAACCTGCAGGGACAATTCACGATCGAGGGCCGTTGGCCGAAGCTCTCGGTCGCGGGCCGATTGCGCGGCGCCGCGTTGCGCGCCGGCACCCAGCGCATCGACGCGCTGCAGCTCACCGCGTCGATTCCCGACGTGTCGAAGCCGGGCGGCGATCTCGATCTGGTCCTGCACGGGGTGCACGCCTCGGCCCTCGATTTCGAAACGGTCGCGGTGAAAGGCAGCGGCAACGCCGCCTCGCACGACCTGCGTCTCGACGCGCGCGGCCCGCAGTTGAGCGCCGCACTGGCCCTGCACGGCAAATGGGACGCGAAGGCGAGGCGCTGGACCGCCACGCTAAGCGACATCCGGCTCGCGCCGCAAGGCCTGCCTGCGTGGCATCAGCAGCAGCCGAGCACGATTGTCTGGCAGCGCGGCGCGATGACGTTGTCGCAACTGTGCCTGACCTCCGGCGCGCCGCACTTCTGCGCATCCGCGGATCGCAATGCCAAGGGCGTGATCACCGCCCGCTACGACCTGCGGGCGCTGCCTTTGCAATTGCTCGCAACCTTGGCGCCCGGCGCCAATTCGATGCAGGCCAGCGGAGAGCTGTCGGGCACGGGGCAGTTCACCATCGGCGCTGCGAACGCCATCAATGGGCACGGCAGCCTGGACGCAAGCGCCGGCAGCATCGCATACGTGTCCAATCCCGGGCGCCCGTTGCTGGCCTGGTCGAGCCTCGGCATCGGCATCGACGCCAATGGCACGACCCAGCACGTGCGATTGCAAAGCACGTTGAGCGACGGCGGCCATATCCGCGGCGACGTCACGGTGAGCGGCACCACGCGCGCATTGCAAGGCAACCTGGACGCCGACATTCGCGATCTCGCCTTCCTCGAAGCGCTTTCGCCGGAAATTGCCAACGTGCGCGGCACGCTGGGCGGCAACCTCGCGCTTTCGGGCACCCTCACCGCGCCGCAATTCCAGGGGCACATCCAGACCCAGGGTTTTTCGGCGGAGTTGCCGCGTGCCGGCTTGAAGCTGCACGACGGCGCGTTCGGCATCACCGGCAACGCGCAGGGCGAGCTCGCCATCACCGGCCAGATCAGTTCGGGCGGCGGCGTGTTGCACCTCGACGGCAGCGTCGGCCTTGCCGCGAATGCGCCGCTGGGTTTGAACATCAAGGGCGACAACGTGCTGGTGGCGGACATCCCGGCCGCGCACGTGGTGGCGTCGCCGGACCTGCACATCAAGCGCGCGAACGGCGTGTTCGCGCTCACAGGCAGCGTCACGATTCCGAACGCGAAAATTGCGGTGCAGAAACTGCCGGGCGGCGGCCCCGCGAAAGCCTCGTCGGACGTGGTGATCGTCGATCAACCCGAAGTGGCCGAGGTCGCGCCGCTGGCGATGGACGCCGACATCGAAGTGAAACTCGGCGACAGCGTGAAGGTGCAGGGCTACGGACTCGATGGCAGCGTGCACGGGCAACTCGCGGTGCGCGTGCGCCCCGGCGAAACAGCCACCGGCCGCGGCGAGATCCGCGTCGACGGCAAATACCAGGCTTACGGACAGGATCTGTCGATCGAACGCGGACGCCTGCTGTTTGCCGGCACGCGGCTCGACAATCCGGGGCTCGACATCCGCGCGGTGCGCAGCATCCGCAGTGAGGACGTGACGGTGGGCTTGAGCATCCGCGGTACTGCGCAGCGGCCGATCTTGACGGTCTTCTCCGACCCGGCGATGGAACAGGCCGAAGCGCTTTCGTACCTTGTCACCGGCCGGCCGTTGAACGCGCTGAAGAGCGGTGAAAGCGACACGCTCAACACCGCGGCGCAGGCGCTGGGCGGCCTGGCCGGCGACCGTTTGGCGAAGTCGATCGGCGCGCGGCTCGGCCTCGAAGCCGGCGTGTCCAGCAGCGAAGCGCTGGGCGGCTCCGCCTTCACCGCGGGCAAGTATCTTTCGCCGCGCTTGTTCCTGAGCTACGGCGTCGGCCTGTTCACGCCGGGCCAGGTCATCACGCTGCGTTACACCTTGAATCGCTTCCTGCAATTCGAAGCGGAAAACGCGACCACCGGCAATCGTGCCAGCCTCAATTACAAGATCGAAAAATAGTCCGCATGCCGCGAACGAGACGACATCGATGCGGGTGCCGTCCGGCACGCGGCACGCACCATGCTCGCTGCTAGAGTGCGGACTGGTTGGCTCGAGCGGAACGCGCGCGAATGGATCTACCTACAGGGGACAAGGCGTCCGGCCCGGACGACGATGCATCCGCTGACGGCGTGATGATTGCCACTCCGCCAGCCAGGCGTCCGGGCGTGTGGAGCGGGCTCGGCACCGTCGCGCTGTACTTCCTGCTGCAGTTCGGGCTCAGCATCCTGGTCGGTGGAGCCATCGGCTTCGCGCTGGCGCTGAAGGCCGGCTTCAACGCCGGGCTCCATCATCAACGGCCGGACATGAAGGCGATTGCGCAGACGATGCGCGGCAATCCCGACCTGCCGATCGTGATCACGGTGATCACGATCGCGGCGGCCGCCGTGATCATGGCGTTGCTGGTTCGCCAGTTCTGGCCCACCCAATGGTCGCGTGCCGACCTGCCCGGCTTCGGGTTGGCGAAGCCCGCGAACAAGGCCGCCTACCCCTCCGCCATCATCCTGGGATTCATCGTGCTGCTGCTGGGCGGTGCGATCACGCACCTGCTGGCCGGACATCATCCGGTGCATCAGGACGTCGCGGTGATGGCCGGCAAGGTGTCGCCGGACATGCGCATCCTGCTCGCGCTGCTGGTGGTGTGCGTGGCGCCGTTCGTCGAGGAACTGGTGTTCCGCGGCGTGCTGCTGTCGGGCCTCGCCAGCCGCATGCACATCGGCTGGGCGATGCTGGTGAGCGCGATCGTGTTCGGCTGCGTGCACCTGCCCGATTTCAAGTTCGCCTGGTACCCGGTGCCGGCGCTGATCCTGCTGGGTCTGGTGCTGGCGTGGCTGCGCGTGCGCACGCGTTCGCTGTGGCCAGCGATCACCCTGCACGCGGCCAACAATTTCTTCGCGGTGCTGGGGTGGTTTCTCGTCACTCACCGGTAGCCCAATCGCAATCCCTTGCGAGGCGGCACGCCCATCTCGGGATCCCGCACCCGCCGGCCCGCCGATGGAACGCGTCTAGACAGATACAACCGGCGAAGGTTTGCACTCGTGCTGCGCCGCAAACGATTCGACCCGCTCGAACGGAATGCGGTCACCGGCGTCGCGCCCGTACCAGGCGTCCACGATGCGCCCTTGCTCATCGATCAGGAAGTCGGCCGGCAGGAGATTGTTGGTGTTCAACCCAGCCAATCCGACGATGCGCAGACCTCTGAACAGCGTCGGGATACGCGTAACGATGGCCTTGAGCTTTCGCCAGAACGAGCGCTGGATGCCGTAAGCATCATGTGAGGCGGCGATGGGGTCGGCGACCACCGTGAACGGGCGCGGCTTGCGCGCAGCGAAGCGCTTGACCCGTTCGGGGGTGGCGGCAAACACGGCAATGATCTCCAGGCCTTGCCTCGCGAGCCGCTCATGGCGATTGGTCAGCTCGTAGATGCGGAAATTGCAGAACGGGCAACTCGCATCACGAAAGAAGCACAACAGGGTACGGCGGCCCGTGGCACCGCCGATCGTGATGGTCTTCCCGTAGATGTCCGTGTACGCCAGGGGTGGCGCAATGGTGGGTGGCTTCAATCGCATTCTTCGCCCCCGGTGCGGGCACGACAAGGGCGTCGCCGCCCGTCGAGATCAAGGCCCGCGAGAATCGTCATGGTGATGGCGATGCAACCAGTTCGAGTTGCGGCTCCGCACGTTGCTGCTGTGACCGCAACACGCGCACGATCTCACCAGGCGGCAACGGGCGCGAATACAGATAGCCTTGCCCTTCGGCGCATCCCGTCTGCAGCAGGAATTTGCGCTCGGCTTCCGTTTCGACCCCCTCCGCGATGGTCACCAACCCGAGATTGGTTGCCATCGCCACGATCGCGCGCGTAATCACCGCGTTGTTGGTATCCACGGGCAGCCCCGTGACGAAGGATCGATCGATCTTCAGGTAGGCCACCGCAGGCAGCTTCAGGTATGCCATCGACGCATAACCGGTGCCGAAATCGTCGACCGCGATTCCGATACCAAGTGCGTCGAGCGCGCGCAGCGTCCGATCGGTATCCTTGCCCATCCGCAGGATCGCGCCTTCGGTAATCTCCAGGACCAGCCGCGTCGGTGCGACGGCACTCTCCTGCAGCGCGGCTTGTACCGCTTCCACGAAACCCGCATGTCCGAACCAGCGGGCCGACACATTCAACGCCACGCGGACGGGCGGCAAGCCCAGTCGGTCCCAGGCATGGATCTGCGCACACACCGCGCGCATCACCCACTCGTCGATCTGCCGGATCAAACCCATTCCTTCCGCCACGGGAATGAAGTCGCCCGGCATCACGATGCCGCGCGTGGGGTGATGCCAGCGCAACAGTGCTTCGACTCCGGTGATGCGCCCTGATGCGATCTCGACACTCGGCTGATACAGCAGTCGAAACTCCCCGCACGCCAGCGCGCTGCGCAATTCCGTGGCCAGCATCCTTCGCCGGCTGGCACCGGCATGCACGGCAGGGGTGTAGAAGCGCCAGGTGTTGCGCTCCTCGGTCTTTGCCACGTACATCGCGGCGTCTGCGTTGGCGACCAGGGTGGTGGCGTCACCCTTGCCGGGCGGAGACACCGCGATACCGATGCTCGCGGTCACAGCCATCTCATAGGTATCGACCTCGAACGGTTCGGCCAGTGCGGCGCACAACCGGCGCGCCAACGAAGCCGCTTCCTCTCGATGCACCAACCGCGGCATCAGCACGGTAAATTCGTCACCGCCGATGCGACCCGCAATGTCGCCTTCGCGCAACTGGCTCAGGATACGTTCGCCCACGGGTATCAGCAGGCGATCGCCCATCGCGTGGCCGTAGCTGTCGTTGACGACCTTGAAGCTGTCGAGATCGATGAACAGCACCGCCACGGCGGACCCGTTGATCTTTGTCTGTTCAATGGCCGCTTGGCACAGGCGCTCGAATTCGGCCCGGTTGACCAGCCCCGTGAGGGCATCGTGCGTGGCAACGTGCTCAAGCTTGCGGCGGTTGGCCTCGGCGACCGAGGTATCGCTGAACACCGCAACGAAATACCGCACGTGCTGATCGGCGTCGCGGACGGCCGTGATGCCGAGCTTTTCGGTATACAGGCTTCCGTCGGCCCGCTGACTCTGTACATCGCCCGACCAGTGCCCCGATTTCTCGATCCCGCGCCACACCGCGGCCGGGAGCGGCGCGCCGTCGGCGCCAAGGCGCGTCTCGCCCAGGTACATGCCCACCAGGCTTTCCTGCGCAAACCCGGTCAATCTCGTCGCGGCCGGGTTGGACGACACCACGCGCCAATGCGTGTCGGTGATGATCACACCCTCCGCGATGCTGGCCAACGCCTCGGCGGCCGTGCGTATCTCGCGCTCCTGTTCCGCGCGTGCCGACATGTCATGGATGATGGCTTGACGGATCATCCGCCCGTCGAGCGCGATGACGTGGCTCTGGATTTCGACAGGCCGGGTGCTTCCATCGCAATCGCACAGCTCGTTGTCGCCCCTGAGCCCCTCGCGAGGCGTTTCACGGGCAAACAAACTTGCATACTGGCCGCCGCGCAGTTCCTGCGGGTCGAGCCCGGTCCATGCCCCGGCCGCGGGGTTGGCGTCGATGATGCGGCCACTTGCTTCGTCCACCATGACGATCGCATCCGCCGTGCCGTCGAACAGCCTGCGGTAGCGTTCCTGGTCGCCGCGGATGGCAGTGAGTACGCGGCGGGCGATCCACCCCCATACCAGCAGCGCGGCGAATACGAAAAACGTGACGCCCGCGGACACCATCCTCGCGAACGCCACCGAACCGGTGGCAAGGGTCACGGAAAACTCGTTGGTCGTCCGCTGTACGGATTTATTGATCTCGCTGATGCGGCGGAGCTGACCGGCGACTTTCGAATGGTCGACCTGGCGCGTTGAATATTGGTGATGCAGGCTGGCGGCGATCTCGCCGAGTTCGGCCACGTACGCGTCGCTCGCATGCCACTGCTCCAGCGCGGTCGCCATGTACGGCGCACCCGAAAAGTGGTGGAAGACGAAAATGATGTTGGGGATCGACACGGGCAGCATGTACGCGCCGTGCAACGTGGCGACAACATGCTTGTAGTCGAAGTGCCCGGAGAGAACCTCGTCGCGCGCCGAGTTGTAGGCCGTCACCACGGCGTAGTTGCGCTGGAAATCGGCGTAGTCCGCCTCGTTGCCGCTGCCGGCATAGGCCAGCAGGTCGAAAGTCGCCCGATTCTGGGCCTTCGACCACATGCTCTCGCCATTGAGTACTCCGGCGAGTGCGGTCTGCCCCTGCAGGGCAGCCCACAGGAAAAACAGTATGACCGCCACGATGGAGGCGAGCGCATACCCAAGCGGCAACAGCCGCTTGAACTTGGAGTTCGGTCGGAGCTGGGGGAGGTTCCCGCGCACGGGCTGGGGTTGCGTCTCATGAGAATCAGATTACGCCAAGCATTTTGTGTGCCAGCTCCGGCAGTTGCGCGCAACGGCGGACCCCCCAGGACCCCGCTCGCCGGGAGGCGACAGGAGCCACAAGGGATTTCCTCGGCGAGCCCATCGCCGCCCAATCCGAGCCCGCGGCGATCGACCCGCTCCCCGGCAATCAATATCCCGCCGCGGAACCCGCCGGATAGCGCGGATCGTTGACGCTTTCGAGCGTGCCGGTTTTCGGGTTCACCACGATCGCGGCGATGTCGCCCATCGAATGCACGTCGCGGATCTTGTAGCCCATCGCTTCAAGCGCCGACTGCACGGTCGGGGTGAACGCGCCGGGTTCCGCGAAGATCTCGTCCGGCCACCACTGCATGTGGATGCGCGGCGCGTCGATCGCCTGCTTCACGTTCATGCCGTGCTCGACCACGTTGAGGATGCTTTCCATCGTGGTGGAGATGATGGTGGAACCGCCGGGACTGCCGGTGACCATCCGGAGCTTGCCGTCCTTCAGCACGATGGTCGGGCTCATCGAACTCAGCGGACGCTTGCCGGGTTCGATCTGGTTGGCCTGGCCCTGCACCAATCCGAACTGGTTGGGCACGCCGGGCTTGGACGTGAAATCGTCCATCTCGTTGTTGAGGAAGAAACCGGTGTCGCCCGCGATCTGCTTGATGCCGAAGTAACTGTTGACGGTGTAGGTGACCGCCACCGCGTTGCCTTCATCGTCCACCACCGAATAATGCGTGGTGTTGGTGGCCTGGTAGGGACCGAGACTGCCCTGTACTTCCGAGGATGGCGTGGCCTTGTCAGGCTGGATGCTCGCGCGCAGTTCGGCGGCATGTTCGGCCGACAGCAGCCGCGTGACCGGATTGTCGACGAATGCGGGATCGCCGAGGTAGGTGTTGCGATCGGCAAACGCGCGGCGCTCGGCCTCGACGAAATAATGCGTGCTCTTCGCGGAATGGAAGCCCCACTCCGCGAACGGATACGGCGCGATGATCTGCAGCGTTTCGCAAATCGTGGTGCCGCCCGAGCTCGGCGGCGGCGCCGAATAGATCATGTAACCGTGGTAGCCGCACTCGATGGGCCTTTCCCACTGCACGGTGTAGGCCTTGAAATCCTTCAGGGTCAGCAGCCCGCCGTTGGCCTGGCTGGCCTTCACCACCGCCGCGGCGATCGGACCGTCGTAGAACGCGCGGGTGCCGTCCTGCGCGATCAACTCCAGCGTGGCCGCGAGCTGCGGCTGCTTCAGCACCTGTCCGGCTTCCCATGGCGCGCCGTTGTCGAGGAACGTCGCGGCGACATTCGGGTATTGCTTGAAGAAATCGGTGGACGTGTCGAGGATCCGCACGTCGCCCTGCTGCAACACGAATCCATCTTTCGCCAGCTTGATGGCGGGCGCGATCACCTGCTGCAATTTCATCGTGCCGTATTTTTTCAGCGCCTCGTCGAAGCCCATCACCGTGCCGGGCACGCCAACACCGAGATAGGTTTTCGTGCTGCGGCCCTTCACCACCTTGCCCGCGGCGCTCTGCATCATGTCCGGCGTCGCGGCCAGCGGCGCCTTTTCGCGAAAATCCAGGAACAGGTTCTTGCCGTCGGCGAGATGGATCGTCATGAACCCGCCGCCGCCGATGTTGCCGCAGCACGGATGCACCACCGCCAGCGCGTAGCCGACCGCAACCGCCGCATCGACCGCGTTGCCACCCTGCTTCAGGATGTCGACGCCAATCTGCGTCGCGAGATGCTGCGCGCTCACCACCATGCCGTGCTTCGCCGTGACCAGCGGTTCGTCCGGCAAATTGCGTTCGGCGGTGCCCGACAGCCTCGGCTGGATCGGACCGTCCTGGGCGGCCAGCGCGCTCGACGCGCGGGGCGGTTCGGACTGGTCGGCGAACGCGCAGGACGCGCAGCCTCCGGCCGCCAGCAAGACGATGGTGGCCGCCAGCAGAAACTTGCGCATGTTTGCTCCCCGGGATCGGCGTGACAGGCCGTGAACCTTGCGTGCCGTCGCCCAGCTTGTCAACGCGCGGCGTTCAATGCATCGATGACGGGCCGTACTTGCGCCGCGCGCGCGAGCGCATCGCCCAGTCGTTGCAACCGCTGTGCCAGCGTCGCCGCATCCGGCGCGCACACCGTCGCATGGCCGACCTTGCGGCCCGGGCGCGGCGACTTGCCATAGTCATGCCAATGTGCGCCGGGAATCGCGAGCAGCTTGTCGCGGTCGGGCAGTTCACCGATCCAGTTGAGCATGCACGACGGAAAACGCGCCGAGGTGTCACCCAACGGCATGCCCAACACCGCACGCACGTGGTTCTCGAACTGCGACGTGACCGCGCCTTCGATCGTCCAGTGCCCGGAGTTGTGCACGCGCGGCGCCATCTCGTTGCCGAGCAGCTCGCCATCCTTCACGAACAGTTCCAGCGCGAACACGCCGACGTAATCCAGTTTTTCCGCGATCGCGCGGGCATGCGCAAACGCCGCCTTGTCGATGCTGGCGCCGCGCGGCGCGGGCGCAAGGCTGGCGGACAGGATTCCATCGACGTGCCAGTTGCGCGTCACCGGCCAGGCGCGAAACTCGCCATCGGCCGCGCGCACGGCCACCACGGAAGCTTCGAAATCGAAGGCGACAAAGCTTTCCAGGATCAACCCGCGCGCGCCGGCCTGTGCGCCCAGCGCTTGCCACGCGGCATCGGCGTCCGCCAGCGTCTTGATCCGGAATTGACCCTTGCCGTCGTAGCCCTCGCGCCGCGTCTTCAGGATCGCCGGCGCGCCGATGCGCGCGAGCGCCGCATCCAGATCGGCGCGCGTCGCAATGTCGGCGAACTCCGCCGTCGGCAAACCGCACTCGCGGAACAGGGTTTTCTCCAGCACGCGATCCTGCGCGGTCGCCAGCGACAACGGATTGGGCGCAACGCGCGTGCGTGCGCTCAGCCACTCCGCCGTCGCCGCGGGAACGTTTTCGAAATCGAAAGTGGCCGCGTCGATCTCGTGCGCAAACGCTTCCAGTTTGCCGGCGTCATCCCACCCGACCGTCGACAGCGGCGCCAGTTGTCCGGCGCATGCATCCGCAACCTTGTCGACGATGCGAAAGCGCACGCCGAGCGGCGCGCCGGCCAGCACCAGCATGCGTGCGAGTTGACCGCCCCCCAGAATGCCGAGCGTTTTCATCACGCGCGGGCTTTGCGACTGCGGGAACCCCGCGCAGGCGCCGGAGCCGGGTGCGGCGGCGTCAGGCGCGGATCGGAATGGCGCAGCACTTCCCCGGTCTGGTCGTCGCGGAAGCGATCCAGCGCGCGCGCGATCTTGTCGTCGTGCAGCGCCACGATCGCGGCCGCGAGCAGGCCCGCGTTCTTCGCGCCCGCTTCGCCGATCGCCAACGTGCCCACCGGCACGCCGGCCGGCATCTGCGCGATCGACAGCAGCGAGTCCAGCCCCTTCAACGCACGCGACTGCACCGGCACACCGAGGACCGGCAAACGCGTCTTGGCGGCCAGCATCCCGGGCAGGTGCGCGGCGCCACCGGCGCCGGCGATGATCACCTCGATGCCGCGCTGGGCGGCGCCTTCGGCATAGGCGAACAACTTGTCCGGCGTGCGATGCGCGGAGACCACCTCGACTTCGTGCTCGACGCCCAGCGACGCCAGCATCTCGGCGGCGTGCCGCATCGTCTCCCAATCCGAACGCGAGCCCATCACCACCCCGACCCGGGGCGCGACTGTCGTTTTCCGCATGGTCTCACCGGCGCAAAACGGGTATTGTACGGGCATGGACAAGCGATTGCTGGACATCCTGTGCGACCCGGTCACCAAGACCCCGGTGCGCCCCTTGCGCCGCGACGAACTGGACGCGTTGAACCGCGCCATCGCGGCCGGAAGCCTCGACACCGTGGCCGGCCAGAAGGTGGCGTCACCGCTTTCGTCCGGGCTGATCACCACCGACCGGAAAGTCGTGTACCGGATCGAGGACGACATCCCCGTGATGCTGGCCGAGGAGGGCATCGGCACCTTGCAGTTGGCCGATTTTCCGGCCTGACAGCAGCCGCCCGCGAACGCCCGCGCGGCGCATTTTCGGGGTCCGCTCCACAAAAGCCGACGCCTGCCCCAATGCCCGCGGTGGCGCTGTGAACGGCTTCACGTTCCCGTATCGTTGAAACGGCATACTAGCCTGCCCCTGTTCCTGCACCGGAATCCAGGTTTTTCGTCATGACGCCGATCCCGTTCGAGCCGCACGCCGACGCCGACAAGAAGGTGGTGGACATCGCCTCGCGCGCGGCTGACACGAACCACGACCACGTGGGCGGCCTGCTGGTCGCGGTGCGCGAAATGACGCTGAAGGCCACCGCCAATCTGGTGGCCGAACTGCTGGACAACGTCGACGACACGCTGTTCGACCTCGCCGAAAAGGCTGAGAGCAACGCCAGCCAGACCGAATACTTCGACGGCATGCGCGAGACCCGCAAGATGCGTCCGCGCATCGAGCGGCTGTTCGGCGAGCGCGTCACCCGCGGCTTCGCCGATTTCGCCGCCGGCCGGCAGCCGAAAGGCAGCGAGGCGCAGCGCGCGTTTTCCGCCAGCGGCGAATTGAGCCTGGTGGATGACCGCGAACTCGAAGAATCGCTGGCCGTGTCCAGCATGGTCGCGAAGGCCGATGGCCGGCTGTCATCCGCACTGGTGGCGCTGAACCAGCGCCTGTCGGTGCTGAGCGGCGGCCGCTCCACCACCAACACCAACAATCCGCTGGGCCCCGGCGCGCTCACCGAAGCGTTCCGCGAAGCGCTGGGCGAACTCACCGAAGTCAACATCCGCGTGCGCCTGATCATCCTCAAGATGTTCGAGCGCTACGTGCTGAAGGCGCTCGACACGCTGTATCACGATGTCAACGTGCGACTGGTGCAAGCCGGCGTGCTGCCGCAATTGCGGCACCCGAACGTGGTGCGGCGGCATGCTTCCGCAGGGCCTGCCCCGCGCATCGCGGGCGGTGCTGCCGAAGCCGCTGCCATCGGCGGCGCGACCGACTATCTGGCCGATCCCGCCGATGAACTGCACAGCGAATTGATGCAACGCCTCACCTCGCTGCTCGCCTCGCGCCGCCAGCACGTGTATGGCGACGGCGGGTTGTCCGCGCAGGGCGGCAGCGGCCTCGCTTCGCTCACCCCGGCCGAACTGCTGGGCGCATTGACGCTGCTGCAGGGCGAATCGCGCCCGCTGCCCGCGATGCCCGCGGCCACCGACACCACGGCCGCCATCGACATGGTGCAGCGCCTCAAGGACGAGCTGATGCTGCAGATCCAGCGTCTGTCCGGCCAGGCCAAGGCGCACGTTTCCGGCAGCGACGAGGACACCATCGATCTCGTCGGCATGCTGTTCGAATACATCCTGCAGGACCACACCATTCCGGCGCCCATGCAGGTACTGCTGGCGCGCCTGCAGATTCCGTATCTCAAGGTCGCGATCCTCGATCGCCGGATGTTCGCGCACGCGACGCACCCCGCGCGCAAGCTGCTCGACCAGTTGGCCGACGCCGCCAAGGGCTGGTCGGAAGAATCCGATCGCGACCATCGCCTGTTTGCCAAGGTCAAGAGCGTGGTCGAAACCCTGCTGCAGGATTTCGACGACGACATCGGCGTCTTCGAACGCCAACTCGCCGAATTCACCCAGTTCGCCGAACAGAACCGCAAACGCGCGGAACTGGCCGAAAGCCGCGCCACCGAGGCCGCGCGCGGACGCGAACGCCTGCAGGATGCGCGCCGTCGCGCCGCGCAGGAAATCCTCTCGCGCATCAGCGGACGCAATCTCCCCACCCTTTTGCGCGGTGTGCTGACGCGGCCGTGGGCGAACTATCTGGTGCTGATCGTGCTGCGCCAGGGCGTCGAGTCGCCGGAGTTCCGCGCCGCCGTGCACTTCGTGGACGACTTCGTCGCCACCATCGATCCGCCGCGCGGCGACGCCGAGCGCACGCAGTACAAGAATGCGCTGGCGTCGATCGAAAAACACCTGCGCGCGGGACTCACGACCGTCGCGTTCCAGGAACCCGACATCGACCGCCTGCTGGGCGAACTGTGGAAGTTCTGGCGTCAGCAGCTCGGCGAGCCCGCGCCCGCCGCACCGGCCGAAGAACCCGCGCTGGATCCCGCAGCCGTGCTCGGCGTCAATGCCGACGCGCAACCGGCCATCACCGACGCGGCGCCCGACACCGATGACGACCTCGACTCCGACGAGATGTCGGTGGACGTGGACGCGGATACCTTGCAGGCCGTGCGTGATCTCAAGGTCGGCAGCTGGGTCGAGTTCGTCGACGACACCGGCACGCGCGAACGCGCCAAGCTGTCGTGGATCAGCCCGATCAGCGGCAAGTACCTGTTCGTGAATCGCCGCGGCCTGAAAGTCGCCGACCGCACCGCCGTGCAACTCGCCTCGGAACTCCTGAGCGGTCGCGCGATGATCCTGGAAGAAGTGCCGCTGTTCGACCGCGCACTCGACGCCATCGTCGATCGCCTGCGCAACGCGCAACCTGCGCCGCAACCCGGAGCATGAGCGCCGCCGACGCGCGGCCCGCAGCGCCGCCGCTTGCAAGCATCCGCGAAGACGTCGCGCGCGCGCTCGCCGAGGACATCGGCACAGGCGATGTCACCGCTGCGCTGATCGATGCTGAAGCCCGCGCCCGCGCGCGCATCATTTGTCGCGAGGATGCGGTGCTTGCCGGCAGTCCGTGGGCCGAGGAATGTTTTCGGCAACTCGATCCGGGCGTACGGATCGAATGGCATGGTGCCGATGGTGATCGGATCACCGCAGGTTCCGCGCTGTGCGAGATCGAAGGCAACGCGCGTGCGCTGGTCGCGGGCGAGCGCAACGCGCTCAATTTCCTGCAGACCCTTTCCGGCACCGCCACCGTGACGCGCAGCTACGTCGACGCCGTCGCCGGCACCCGCGCGAAGATCCTCGACACCCGCAAGACCATCCCCGGCCTGCGGCTTGCACAGAAATACGCCGTGCGCTGCGGCGGCGGCCACAACCACCGCATGGGCCTCTACGACGCGATCCTGATCAAGGAAAACCACGTCACCGCCGCGGGCGGCGTCGCCAACGCGATCCGCGCCGCGCGCGCCGCGAGTCCCGGCGTGTTCCTCGATTGCGAAGTCGAGTCGCTGGACGAATTGCGCGCCGCGATCGACGCCGGCGCCGACCGCGTGCTGCTGGACGAATTCTCGGACGCGATGCTGCGCGAAGCCGTCGCCCTCGCCGCCGGCCGCGTGCCGCTGGAAGTCTCCGGCAGCGTCAACCTCGAACGCGTCCGCGCCATCGCCCAAACCGGCGTCGACTGCATCTCCATCGGCGCGCTGACCAAGCACATCCGCGCGATCGACCTGTCGATGCGCTTCGACGAGCGCTGACTGTTCCCTTTCCCTTCGGGAGAGGGTGGCGCGAAGCGCCGGGTGAGGGTCCGCGCTCGCCGTCGCCAATGTGTCAGTCAGAATCAGCGGATACTGGAACTCTGCAGGAATCTCCAGAGTGACATCGATTACCCGCAGCGGAAGAATTCCGAGATCTTCTCGGCACAGCCAAAATGATGCTTGCTGAGTCCATCGAAAGATCGAAAGGACTTGCGACCCGTATACGCGTGATGGCGCGGGGTTTACAACTTCTCCCGTCAGATCGAAATCGGTTGTCTGCTGCGTTGCTCGACCAGGTCCATGAGCACCATAACGCCGTGCTGCTCCTGCTTGAGAACGAATGCGTGGGCTCGGCAATCGCACTACTGCGAGGCACAGTTGAGGCAACGGTGCGTGGCATATGGCTGTTCAGATGCGCAAGCAACGTCGAGATCAGTCGATTTAGACGAGGCAAGATCAAGAAAAAATTTGATGAACTTGTGGCTGAGGTTGAAGATGCTTTGCAGATGCCGGGAAGCGCTCTGTCACACGTAAAGCGCACATCTTGGCATGCTATGTGCAGCTACGACCATGCCGGATACCTTCAGGCGGTGCGGCGTATCACGCCGACGGACATCGGCCCGAATTACTCCGAAGCGGAACAGCACGAGATACTGGCAGTTGCGGATTTTTGCCTCGTACTTGCGTCGGCAACGATGTGTGCTCTATGTGATCGCGCAGACAAAGGCGCTCGGATTACGGAGATGTTAGGCAAGAGTGGTGATTAGAAGTAGCTATTCATTCGCCGGCAAAACGCGCAACTGCGTTTTGGCGTGAACCGGTCTCGACGGGGGAATCGAAATGAAAATCGGTACTCTGATCACGATCATGCTCAGCGCATCGCTGGTCGGTTGCGGGTCATTGGCGTCCACATCTACCAGGCCGGCGGAACGTCAGGCGCAACTAAGCCCCGGTCGGTGTGCCGGAACCTATAAACACATGCTGAGCTTCGTCAAATACTGGCCGCCGCGGTCCAACTACGACTGGATCATGTACAACCCGAAGAAGGTTGGATTCCGTGGCTACGATCTACTCGGCGATGTTTACTACCAAGGATGCGATGAGGCCAATCTCGCACCCGACAAGGTGGCGGCGGCGTACTGGTATCAAGCTGCGGCTGTAGCGCACGTCCCAGAAGCCCAATGGAAGCTTGGCAGGATGCTTATAGAAGGTGACGGCGTGCCATTAAATCATGATGCCGGGCTGGCTTGGATTACATCTGCGGCCATCGAAGGCTCGAGTCAAGCTGCCGCGTATTTGCGGGCGCATGACTATCCAGTGCCTGCGCCGATCTACCCTAACTCGTACGCTATCGCCGCAGAGCGCGCGCACCAGCGACTCGATGCAGCTCAAGCGGCGCAACGTCAACAGGCTGTGCGCGATCTAGCAAATTTGCTCGTGACAGTTGGCGCTGCCTATGTCGGCGCCTACTCCGCAGCTGCGGATCAATCGCGGCAGCCTGTTTATTCTCCCAACGTTTCGAGCATGCCTCCACTACGGATGACAAAGCCTGCATTTTGCAGTACATACGCAACCGCGAACGAAGTAATTAACAATCTATATGTCACAGTTCAGCGATTCTGCCACTGATCAATGCATAACCGTTCCCGGCGCCGGCCAACTATTGGTCGAGCTTGCGTTACTCCCGCTAAGAGAACGGCTCGGGCCGTTCCAGACAAGACCCATACCGACGAGCGACAACGTTGGGCTTCGCGTTGCTCAGCCCAACCTACACTGCGACGATGTGGCAAGGCGGATCAATGCTGCTTGATCGCACTCAGCGCCTGCGCCATCCGCTTGCCTGACACCGGTTCGGCGGTTTTTAGTTCCTGGGCGAACACGGACACGCGCCATTCCTCGACCAGCCAGCGCAGGATGTCCAGCGCTTCGGAATCATCGCCTGATGCGCGCGCATCCAGCACCGCGCGCCAATACGGCAACACCTGCTGCATGCGCGCGTGGTCGCGCGCGGGATCGCTGCGCAGCTTTTCGGCGCGCAGGCGCATGGCTTTGAGGTAACGCGGCAGGTGCGCGAGGCGCGCGCGCGGCAGTTCGCGCAGGAACCCCGGCGCGAGCAGCGCATCGAGCTGGCTGGCCAGGTCGGCGTAACTCGCTTTGGCTTGGCCTTTGATTGCGGGCTTCATCCACGGCTGCAATTCCGCCAGCGCGGCGAGTGTCGGTTCGGCAAGTTTCAGGCGTTCCATCGCCGCACCGAACAGCGCGCGCGACACGGCATCGCGCAATGCGTTCCATGCCGTGCGATCGCGCACGTTCAATTCCTGCTCGCGCAACACATCGGCAAATGCGCCCTCCACGATGTCCTCGCGCAACGCGTCGGCGCGGCCGTGCGGCGCGAACGCGACCGCGAGCTTCGGCTTCAGCGGCAATTGCTTTTGTGCGCGCTTGAATTCGGCCGCCAATGCAATTCGCAACAGCCGTTCGACGCCCGCCCGGTGCGCGGCCACGGCCTCGTCGGCGTTTTCGAACACGCGCAGCGCCACTACCTCGCCAAGGTCGACCAGCGCGGGATACGCGGTCATGCCGTCGCGCGCCCGCGTGGCTTCGGGAATCGAATCGAAATCCCAGTCGCGCACGTCCTCCCGCGTGACGGCGGCATCCGCGTGGTGCGAAAACGCTTCGCGGGCGCGCGAGCCGAATCGTGCACGCAGTGCGTCGAGCTCGCGGCCTTGCGCCAGCGAGTGGCCGCGTTCATCGCGCAGGTCGAAGCGCATCTTCAGGTGCGGCGGCAATGCATCCGCATCGAATACCGCCGCGTCCACGTCTATGCCCGTGATCCGTTTCAGGAACGCCGCCAAGGCAACCGACAGCGTCTCGTCGCGCGGCGTTTCCGCTTCGATGAAGGCACGCGCGAATTCCGGCGCGGGCACGAAGTTGCGCCGCTGCGCCTTGGGCAGGCTTCGGATCAGCGCCGCGACCTTGTCCTGCAGCAGTCCGGGCACCAGCCATTCGCAACGCGCAGCAGGCACCGCGTTCAACAACGGCAGCGGCACGCGCAGCGTAACGCCGTCGGCTTCGTCGCCCGGAATGAACCGGTAATCGAACGCAAGTCGCTGGTTGCCGACCTCCATCGCCTCGGGAAACGCGCCGGCGTCGCCGTGGGCGCCGGGCTCCAGCACGTCGCGCAATGACCAGCGCAACGCGGCGCGCTCGGCGGCGGATGCGCGTTTGTACCAGGCATCCAGCGCGGCGGACGAGCTGATCTCCTGCGGAAGTTTGCCGGCGAAAAAGCCGGCCAGATCCTCGTTGGATTTCAGCAAGCCTTCGCGCCGTTGCTGCGCCTCGATTTCCCGCGCTTCGTCCAGCACCCGCGCATTCGCGTGCACGAAATCGGCGCGACCATCGATGTCGCAGCGCGCCAGCGCTTCGCGCAGGAAGATCGCGTGTGCGAGCGCCGGGTCCTGTTTTGCAAAAGTCACAGCGCGCCGCTCGACCAGGATCAATCCATACAACGAAACCTGTTCGAACGCCTGCACCGCGCCGCGTGCGCGCGACCAGTGCGGGTCGCTGCAGGTTCGCTTGAGCAGGTGCGCGGCTTGACGCTCGATCCACGCGGGTTCGATGCGTGCGCACTGCATGCCCCAGACCTTGCCGCCGAGGTCGAGGATCTGCGCAACCAGCAACCACGCGGGCGGCTTCTTCGCCAACGCGGAACCCGGAAAAACCTTGAACTTGCGCTCGCGCGTGCCGCGATACACGCCCTGCTCGTCCTTGCGCGCGACATTGGTGGGCAGGCCCGATAGCAGTGCAAGGTGGATGGGTTCGTAAAGATCGGGAATCGGTAATCGAGAATCGGGAATCGTCAAAGCGCGTCTTCCCGCCTTTTGCGCGTTCCGATTCCCGATTCCCGATTCCCCATGCCCGGCCCCAAGCAACAACTGCCGATGCAGCTCGCGCCACTCGCGCATGCGCATGAACGACACGAAATGCTTCGCGCACCAGTCGCGCAATTTCGATTGCGTCAGTTCCTCGTGCGCGGTGCGGTATGCGTTCCAGAGGTTCAGCACGCCGATGAAATCGGACTGCGGATCGGTAAATTCCGCGTGCGCGGCGTCGGCCTGCTGCTGCTTGTCCGCCGGGCGCTCGCGTGGGTCCTGGATGCCGAGGAACGCCACGATCGGCAATACCGTGTCGACTACGCCAAGCGCCTGCGCCTCGACCAGCATGCGCGCGAGCTGTGCATCGATCGGAATGCGTGCGAGCTGCTTGCCCATCGGCGTCAGGCGGCGCGCTTCGTCCACCGCGCCGATTTCGGCAAGCCGGCGCCAGCCGTCGTTCACCGCGCGCGGGTCGGGCGGATCGATGAAGGGAAACGCTTCGACGTCGCCCAACCCCAAATCCAGCATGCGCAGGATCACGTCGGACAACGCGCTACGCAGAATCTCGGGATCGCTGTACGGCGAACGGGCCGAAAAATCCGCTTCGTCGTACAGCCGCATGCAAATGCCCGGTCCCACGCGTCCGCAGCGGCCGGCACGCTGGTTGGCCGCGGCCTGCGAAATGGATTCGATGTGCAGGCGCTCGATCTGGCTGCGGCGCGAATAGCGCTTGACGCGCGCATCGCCCGAATCGACCACCCAGCGAATGCGCGGCACCGTCAGCGAGGTCTCGGCGACATTGGTGGCCAGCACGATGCGGCGCTGGGGACCCGGCTTGAACACGCGATCCTGTTCCTTCACCGACAGGCGCGCGTACAGCGGCAGCACTTCGGTGTGCCGGTACTGCCGACGCGCCAGCGCGAGGTGCGCGTCGCGGATCTCGCGTTCGCCCGGCAGGAACACCAGCACGTCGCCTTTCGGGTCTTCGCGGGTGATGTCGTCGAGGGCAGCGACGATGCGATCAGTGAGTGATTCCTCGCGTACGCGTCCCCCATCCGGCCTTCGGCCACCTTCCCCCGCAAGCGGGGGAAGGAAATTCATCGGGCGATAGCGGACCTCGACCGGATACGTGCGGCCTTCCACCGTCACCACCGGCGCGCCGTCGAAGTGTTCGGCGAAGCGCGCGGTGTCGATGGTGGCGGACGTGACGATCAGCTTCAGGTCGCGCCGCTTGCGCAGCAGCCCCTTCAGATAGCACAGCAGGAAATCGATGTTGAGACTGCGTTCGTGCGCCTCATCGATGATCAGCGTGTCGTACGCCGACAGCCAGCGGTCGTGCGCCATTTCGGCCAGCAGGATGCCGTCGGTCATGAACTTGACCAGCGTGTTTTCGCCAAGCTGCTTCGCGAAGCGCACTTCGTAGCCGACCACCCCACCCGTCTCGTCGCCGAGCTCGTTGGCGACGCGATGCGCCATCGCGCGCGCGGCGAGGCGCCGCGGCTGGGTGCAGCCGATCATGCCGGCGACGCCGCGCCCGGCCGCGAGGCACAATTTCGGCAGTTGCGTGGTCTTGCCGGAACCGGTCTCGCCCGCGATCACCAGTACCTGATGCTCGCGGATCAATCGCGCGATTTCATCTGCGCGCTGCGTGATGGGCAACGCTTCGTCCAGCGTGATCGGCGGCACCAGCGCGGCGCGCGCTTCGCGCTGCGCGACCGACGTCGCGATTTCCTGCGCCAGCTTGCGCAAGGCATCGGGCGAAGACGGCCGCTTGCGCTCAAGTCCGCGCAGGCGCGCGCGCAATCGACCCGCATCGCGCGTCAGGGCCCGGTCCAGCATGCGTTCGAGATCGCGCGGCGCAGGCGCCCGGTCGCCGCGCGGGTGAGACTTCGATTCCATCGCAACATGGTATTCGACGGGGCCGGACAGAAAAATCACTCCGGGATGGCCTGGCACTTCCGGCACCTGAAAGTCGGCCGTATTTGGTGCATCATCGGGGTTTTCCCGCACCGGACTTCGCCCATGCCACGCACCACCTGGTTACTCGCCGCCGCCGTCGCCTGCGCCTGCACGGCCTGCTCGCAACAGTCGCCCGACGGGAATTCCGCGACGGCGTCAGCCGCTTCCGCGGCCAAGGCGGCAACCGCCTCCACACCCGCGCCGGCCAGCACCGCGTCCGACATCGGCATCGATCTGTCGTACATCGACAAGTCGGTAAAGCCCGGCGACAACTTTTTCGACTACACCAATGGCGCATGGTTGAAGACTGCGAAGATCCCCGCCGACCGCTCCAGCACCGGCTCGTTCCTCGACGTATTCGAGGTCACCGAAAAGCACACGGCGGACCTGATCAGGAATGCGGGCGCCGGCAACCCGGCCGCCGGCAGCAACGCGCGCAAGATTGCCGACTACTACGCCGCGTACATGGACACCGCCGCGATCGACAAGGCAGGCCTGGCGCCGATCAAGCCTGAACTCGACGCGATCGATGCGATCAAGACGCGTGAAGACCTCGCCCGCGTGCTGGGCTCGCGCCTGCGCGCCGACGTCGATCCGATCAACGCCACGAACTTCCACACCTCGAACTTGTTCGGCCTGTTCGTGACCAAGGGCCTGGAAGAAGCCTCCACGCAAATCCCGTATCTTCTGCAGGGCGGCCTCGGCATGCCGAGCCGCGACTATTACCTGTCGAAAGACGCGCACATGGCGGAGGCGCGCGGCAAGTACAAGACGTACGTCGCCGCGCTGCTGAAACAGGCCGGCATCGCCGACGCGGACCAAAAGGCCGACGCGGTGATCGCGCTGGAAACGAAGATCGCGGAAGCGCAGGAAAGCCTGATCGACAGCGAGGACATCCACAAGGCGAACAATCTGTGGGCGGTCGCGGAATTTCCGAAAAAGGCGCCGGGGCTCGACTGGAACACGTATTTCAAGGCCGCCGGGCTCGGCGACGTCAAGGGGATCGACGTGTGGCAGCCCTCAGCGATCACCGGCGAATCGAAACTCGTCGCGAGCGAGCCGATCGGCGCGTGGAAAGCGCTGCTGACCTTCCACACGCTCAACACCGCGGCGCCGCTGCTGCCGAAACCTTACGAGGAATTGAGCTTCGATTTCTTCGGGAAGACCCTGCAGGGCACGCCGGTGCAGCGCGAACGCTGGAAGCGCGCGGTCAGCGCCACCAACACTGATCTCGCTGATGCGGTCGGCGAGTTGTACGTCAAGCAATACTTCCCGGCCTCGTCGAAGGCCGCGGCCGAGGCCATGGTGAAGAACCTGATCGCCGCGTTCCGCAGCGGCATCCAGAACCTCACCTGGATGTCGCCGGAAACCAAGCAGAAGGCCGAGGCGAAACTCGACACACTGAAGGTGGGCGTTGGCTATCCCGATCACTGGCGCGATTATTCGTCGCTGGAGATCAAGCCCGACGATGCGCTCGGCAACCATCTGCGCGCCGTGAAATTCGAGTACGAACTCGCCAAGGCCAAGATCGGCAAGCCGATCGACGACAACGAATGGTGGATGACGCCGCAGACGGTGAACGCGGTGAACCTGCCATTGCAGAACGCGCTGAACTTCCCCGCAGCGATCCTGCAGCCGCCGTTCTTCGATCCCAAGGCCGATCCCGCTGCCAATTACGGCGCGATGGGCGCCGTGATCGGTCACGAGATCAGCCACAGCTTCGACAACACCGGCGCCGATTTCGACGCGCAAGGGCGGCTGAAGAACTGGTGGACGCCGGCGGACCTGAAGCACTTCGAAGCCGCGACCGACGCGCTCGCGAAGCAGTACGACGCGTACGAAGCGTTGCCGGGCCTGCACGTGAACGGCAAGCAGACGCTGGGCGAGGATATCGCCGACGTTTCGGGCCTCACCGCCGCGTATCGCGCCTATCACCTGTCGCTGGACGGCAAACCTGCGCCCGAAATCAACGGGCTGTCCGGCGACCAGCGTTTCTTCATCGCGTTCGGGCAGGCATGGCGCAACAAGACGCGCGATGCCGCGTTGCGCCAGCAAGTGGTCACCAACGTGCACGCGCCCGGGCAGTTCCGCGCCGAAACCGTGCGCAACCTCGATCCGTGGTACCAGGCGTTCGCCATCCAGCCCGATGCGAAGCTGTACCTGAAGCCCGACCAGCGGGTGAAGATCTGGTAAGGCCACTGAAGTATCGAGCGAGAAAGCCGCGCCTCCCTGCGGTTTTTTCGCTCTACCACAAGGAGAATCACGATGACGAACATCGATCGATCCGGAACGTTCAAGCTCGGCTCGCGCAGGGTCAAGCGGATCGGCTACGGCGCGATGCAGCTCGCGGGGCCCGGCGTGTTCGGACCACCGAAAGATCCGAAGGCCGCCCGCGCGGTGCTGCGCGAGGCGATTGCCAGCGGCGTCGATCACATCGACACCAGCGACTTCTACGGCCCGCACGTCACCAACCAGATCATCCGGGACGCACTGCATCCCTACCCCGACGATCTGGTGATCGTCACCAAGATCGGTGCGCGTCGCGGACCAGACGCATCATGGCTGCCGGCTTCATCTCCAAAGGAATTGACCGAAGCCGTGCACGACAACCTGCGCAATCTCGGACTGGACGTGCTGGAAGTGGTGAATCTGCGCATCATGCCGGCCACCCGCGGACATGGGCCCAGCGAAGGCTCCATCGAAGCACCGTTGGCCGCGCTGGCGGAACTGCAACGCAAGGGGCTGGTGCGACACATCGGCTTGAGCAACGCCACTGCGACCCAGGTTGCGGAAGGCCGCCGCATCACCGAGATCGTGTGCGTGCAGAACCAGTACAACCTGATCCATCGCGACGACGAAGCGATGATCGATGGCCTGGCGCGCGACGGGATCGCCTACGTGCCGTTCTTTCCGCTGGGCGGCTTCACGCCGCTGCAATCGTCCACGCTGTCCGGCGTCGCCGATCGACTGGGTGCGACGCCGATGCAGGTCGCGCTCGCGTGGCTGCTGCAGCGCGCGCCCAATATCCTGCTGATTCCCGGCACGTCGTCGGTGGCCCACCTTCGCGAAAATCTCGCCGCGGCCGAACTCGAGCTTCCCGCGAGCGTGATTGCGGAGCTGGATGGCATGACACAGGCCGCGTGACGGCGCTTCGCTGCGAGGTCCTGCACATGAACGTGACTGCAATGGACATGCCCGCGTTCATCTTCGAGCCTGCTTTCATGCGCTAGGGTCCGGTACGCAGCGCGACATTTCCCCGCGTCGTTCCGCGCGCTGTCCTGCGGTGCGACCGACCCGAGAGGAG
>Ga0207652_10000160_pt1 | contig 72867 bp, 67 predicted proteins | sample KBSC63BmetaG_FD_184334 | JGI IMG/M metagenome (GOLD analysis project Ga0207652, IMG submission 184334) | Corn rhizosphere microbial communities from Kellogg Biological Station, Michigan, USA - KBS C6-3B metaG (SPAdes) (version 2) | ecosystem: Host-associated > Plants > Roots > Rhizosphere ... | reverse complement strand
TGCTGCAATCGGCGCTTATCATTTCATGCCTAAAAAACCCTCTTTAGCTAGTCACTTTGAAACAGATGATTCCCATTCTTTACAACTTTGTCTGTAATTTTGGCATCGTTAAATCGAGCTCACGTTAAATAAGTTTCTAAAGGTCATTTCAGTTCAGAAAGGAGTTTTTGTCTACGGTTAGATCAATAGGAGCTGATCGATCTTTTCAACAAATTATTTAAACGCATTCAATCCCGTTACATCCATTCCGGTAATCAAAAGATGTACATCATGTGTGCCTTCATAAGTGATCACACTTTCAAGATTCATCAGGTGGCGCATTATTGGATATTCGCCTGTAATGCCCATTCCGCCAAGTATTTGACGGGCTTCACGAGCGATATTTGTGGCGATTTCACACGCATTTCTTTTCGCCATACTCACTTGTTGCGGCGTTGCTTTTCCTTCATTCATCAGCACTCCCAACCGCCAGTTTAATAATTGCGCTTTGGTAATTTCAGTGATCATTTCAGCCAACTTCTTTTGTTGCAACTGAAATCCGCCAATCGGTTTGTCAAATTGAGTTCGTTCTTTTGAATATCTTAATGCCGTATCATAACAATCCATAGCAGCGCCAACCGCCCCCCACGCAATTCCATAACGCGCTTTGGTAAGACAACTCAACGGGCCCTTTAATCCTTTTATATTTGGCAAAATATTTTCCTTTGGAACTTTTACATTGTCAAAAACCAATTCGCCTGTAGCACTTGCACGCAAGCTCCATTTGCCATGGGTCGTTGGCGTTGAAAATCCTTCCATTCCTCTTTCTATAATTAATCCGTGAATCTCTCCGGCTTCATCTTTTGCCCACACAACCGCCACTTGCGCAAAAGGCGCATTGCTGATCCACATTTTGCTTCCATTTAAAATAACCCGATCGCCGGCGTCTTTATAATTACTCAACATTCCGCTGGGGTCGCTTCCGTGATCCGGCTCTGTCAATCCAAAACAACCAAGCCATTCGCCGCTCGATAATTTTGGCAAATATTTTTTGCGTTGCTCTTCACTTCCGTACGCAAAAATCGGAAACATCACTAAAGAACCTTGAACGCTTGCAGTGCTGCGAACCCCGCTGTCACCGCGTTCCAGCTCCTGCATCATTAATCCGTAAGAAATATAATCCAATCCGCCGCCTCCATATTCATGCGGAATCGTTGGGCCAAAGCATCCTAAATCGCCAAGCTGCTTTATAATTTGTTGCGGAAATTCTGCTTTCTGCGCATACCCTTCAATGATTGGTGAAATTTCTTTTTTCACATAATTTCTTACACTTTCCCTGATCAGTTTTTGTTCATCAGTTAACAATTCATCGACATTAAAATAATCAGGAGATTGAAATAAGTCTTGTGCCATTTAGAAGAATAATTAGTTAATAATAAAATTGAAATTGCTGTTATTTGTTGCTTTACTAGCCGTAAAGTAAACCGAAAAAAGATTACTTCCTTTTTGATGAGAAAGAGAAGAATTTGAAAGTAAAATTTAAAATATTTATTCGTTTCCTGGTGTCACAAAAATTTTAAAAACAGTTTTAAAAATACTTTTTACTCTTATAATTCATTTTCCTTGCAAGAGAAGGAATATTAAATCACTATTTTTCGATTTCCACAACAGGAATAATAAATAACGGAATGCGGCTGTTGCGCAAAACTTTTTCTGCTACACTTCCCATTAAAATCTTCTCTAAGCCTCGCCTGCTATGGCTTCCCATTACAATTACATCAATATTTAACTCTTTTGCAGCGTCGATAATCGCGCCGCCTGAATCACCATCTTTTACAATTGTTTTAATGGTGGGGTCGCCTAAATGTGTTCGTATTTTTTTTAAATATTCCTCTGCGGCGCCTTGCAGTTCTGTCACCGTATCTGTTTGCAACATTCCCAGATTACTAAAACTATCAAAGCCCATTATCGGCGAATAGTCAAGAGAAGAATAGTAAGTATAATCCGCTACTACATGCAATAAAGTAACTTCCGCATCCATTGATTTAGCCAATGAATAGCCGGTTTCTGCAATGTTTTGCGCCGTAGGATTATAATCAATTGCGATGAGTATTTTTTTCATTGTTGAAAATTTTATTTTTAAAAATGAATGTTTACCTCAACAAAACCTTCGCTTTTGCGACAACATTTTCCGCCGTAAAACCATACTCTTTCATCACCTCCTCACCAGGCGCTGATTCGCCGAATTTTGTAATGCCGAGCACATCGCCATCGTCTGTTACATATTTGAACCAGCCTATCGGAGAGCCTGCTTCTACAGCGAGCCGGCGGCGGATATTTTTTGGAAACACTTTCTCTTTGTACTCCCCACTTTGTGCTTCAAAAATTTCCCAGCTCGGAAAACTTACCACGCGCGCATTTATGGATTCCTGTTTCAATTTTTCCTGTGCTTCCAGAAGAAGATGAACTTCACTTCCGGTTGCCATTAAAATTATCTGCGGTTCATTTTCACAATCAGATAAAATATAAGCGCCTTTATCAACATTATTAGCTTTTGCATATTTATCCTGATCAATAATCGGAAGATTTTGGCGGGTGAGTATCAGCGCAACCGGTCCACCAGAATGTTCTAAGGTTACGCGCCATGCGTGTGCGGTTTCATTGGCATCTGCAGGCCGGATTACGGTCATATTCGGAACAGAGCGCAATCCAATTAATTGTTCAACCGGCTGATGCGTAGTTCCATCTTCTCCCAAGCCAATACTATCGTGTGTATAAATAAAAATCGTGCGGATTTTCATAATTGCTGCGAGTCTAACCGGCGGCCGCATGTAGTCTGAAAATATAAGAAAAGTAGCGCCGAAAGGAATGATTCCGTTTGTTAGTTTCATTCCGTTCAAAACTGCACCCATGGCATGTTCACGGATTCCAAAATGGAAATTTCTTCCTCCGTGATTTTCATCTGAGAAAGATTGAAATGCATCTAATTCTGTATCAGTTGAAGGAGATAAATCTGCAGAACCGCCGATTAACAAAGGCAATTTATCAGCGATCGCATTCAATGTTTTTCCCGAAGCTTTTCTTGTGGCAAGGCCTTTAGGATCGGGTTTGAAAACGGGTAAATTATCTTTCCAACCTTCAGGCAATTTCCCATTGCTTAATAATTCATATTCTGCTGCTTCAGCTGAATATTTTTCTTTATATTTTGCATAAAGATCTTTCCAGTCCTGCTCTTTTTTTACACCCGCATTTCCTTCGCTTTTATAATAATCCAAAACTTCATCAGGAACAACAAAATTTTTATCAGGATCAAATCCGAAATTTTCTTTTACTAAACGCACTTCCTCTTTTCCTAATGGAGAACCGTGCGCTGCTGCAGTATCCACTTTATTCGGACTTCCAAAACCAATGTGTGTTCGCACTTTGATCAATGATGGGCGCTTAGTTTCGTTTTGCGCATTAATGATCGCAGCATGAATTGCTTCTGTATCATTTCCATCAGTTACCGATTGAACATGCCATCCGTAAGCCTGAAAACGCTCTGTCACATCTTCATTAAACGCAAGAGACGTTTCGCCTTCGATGGTGATTTTATTATCATCATACAAGTAAATCAAGTTGCCAAGCTTGAGATGGCCTGCAAGAGAAGCGGCTTCCGCACTCACACCTTCCATAATATCGCCATCGCTGCAGATCGCGTAAATTTTATAATCAAATAAATTAAAGCCGGGTTTGTTATAGCGCGATGCCATGTATTGTTGCCCGATTGCCATTCCTACTCCGTTTGCAAAACCTTGTCCGAGCGGACCTGTGGTAACTTCTATTCCAGGCAATAATCCATATTCAGGATGTCCGGCGGTTCTGCTGTGTAACTGACGGAAATTTTTTAGGTCATCTAATGAAACATCATAGCCCGTTAAATATAAAAAGGAATATTGTAACATACATGCGTGTCCTGCAGATAAAATAAATCTGTCGCGGTTGGGCCATTCCGGGTCGTGTGGATTATAATTCATCACTTTTGTCCAAAGTACATCTCCGATTGGTGCAAGTCCCATCGGAGTACCTGGATGCCCTGAATTGGCTTTCTGTACTGCATCTGCTGATAAAACACGAACTGTATTAATTGCTAATTGTTCAATTGATTCCATTTTTTACTTTATTTTTTTGGTTTATTGTCTCAAAGTATGTGCCGTATAAGATATTATTCTTTTAACAAAAGTAACAATAAAGAAAGTGCCAAAGAAAAATTAGATGAGCCTCAACAATTCCTGTTTGTAGAAAAGCAACAAATATTTGAGATTATTATTTGCAATTTTAAGTAAACTTTTATAGTAAATTTTCAATTTTCGTGTGTATATGGCCGTTATGCTAATACAATTTGGAAAATTCTCTGTGCGATATTAGTTTTTTTTATTTTACCCGAATTTTTCTTACTTATATTTGTTCATCATCACCTTTATACATTTATATGAAATTACTAAAACTACTTCCGTTTTTTTTTCTGATTTTTTCTTCCTCACTTTTTGCGCAGCAAAATTTAAAGGACACTTTGCCTGTTGATCCGAATGTAAAAATCGGCAAGCTCAGTAACGGACTTACTTATTACATAAGACAAAATAAAAAGCCGGAACAAAAAGTAGAGTTGCGCCTGGTGGTAAACGCCGGTTCAATTCTTGAAAACGAGAGCCAGCAGGGCCTGGCGCATCTGAGCGAGCACATGGCTTTTAACGGAACTACTCATTTTAAAAAGAATGATATTATTTCATTTCTTCAATCTATTGGCGTTGGCTTTGGTAGCGATTTAAATGCCTATACCAGTTTTGACGAAACGGTTTATATACTTCCCATTCCGACAGACAAGCCTTCGAATATTGAAAAAGGATTTCAGATTCTGGACGATTGGGCGCATAATGTAACAGACAAAGCTGAAGATATAGATGCCGAGCGGCCGGTTGTTTTAGAAGAAAGCCGTTTGGGAAAAGGCGCGCAAGACCGGATAAATAAACAAATACTTCCGATCTTATTTGCCGGTTCATTATATGCAGATCGTCTTCCAATCGGTATAGACAGCATTGTAAAAGACGCGCCTTATTCGGCACTAAGAAGTTTTTACAAAGACTGGTACCGGCCAAATTTAATGGCTGTAATTGTTGTGGGCGATATTGATCCAGCAAAAGCAGAAAGTTTAATAAAAAAATATTTCGGTGAAAATAAAAACCCTGAACATGAAAGGCCACGAACTTACGCAGATGTGCCGCCCTATCAGGAAAGCGTAGCAAAAGTTGTCACTGATAAGGAAGCCACCAGTTATTCTTTCCAGGTTCATTATTCTGCCGAAAAGGTAAAACCTGATATAACCCTCGGTGATTACAGGCAGGATTTGGTGAAGAATATTTTTTCTGATATCTTAAATCAACGTTTACGAGAGCTTACCCAAAAAGAAAATCCTCCTTTCCTTTATGCAGGTTGCGGCTTTTCTTCAGAAGCCCGCGGGTATGAGTCTTTTTTAGCATTTATTGGGATGGGGAAAAGTGACAGCCTTGCTGGTTTAAAAGCATTTGAAGAAGAACTGGCACGGGTAAAAAAATATGGATTTACAAAAACCGAATTAGAAAGATCGAAGGCGGATATGCTCAATTATATTGAAAGAGCATTTAACGAAAAAAGTAAAACCGAATCTGCAAATTATGCGGATGAATATATCCGTAACTTTTTGACAAAAGAACCCATTCCGGGAATTGCAAATGAATACAATTATTATAAAGAATTATTACCGCAAATAACAGTTGACGACGTAAATGCAATCGCAAAAAAACTGAGTGAAAATCAACATGAATTTATTGCGCTCACCGGCCCGGGACCCGCGGCTGGACATACTTTACCGACAGAAGCAAAAATTCTTGCTGTTCGTTCTGAAGTTGAAAAAATGGATATCGAACCTTACGAAGAAAAAGTAGTTTCAACTTCATTATTAACCGAAACTCCAAAAGCAGGAAAGATTACCGCAACAAAAAAGAATGCGGTTTTAGGCACCACAGAATTTACATTAAGCAATGGCGTTACCGTTACTTTAAAACACACCGATTTTAAAAATGATCAAATTTTAATGAGCGCAATAAGACCAGGTGGAAAAAATAATTATGGCATCGCTGATAAGTATGACGCAGAATATTTAATTCCTGTAATAAGCAGCATGGGCGTTGGAAATTTTTCTCCTGTTGATCTAAAAAAAGCACTCAGTGGAAAAACCGTGAATGTTCGTCCAACGTTTTCCCAGGTTTCGGAAGGCTTTAGTGGAAACAGTTCTGTAAAAGATATAGAATCAATGATGCAACTGATTTATTTATATGGTACTTCACCACGAGTTGACACAGGTTTATTCAAATCTTTTATTCAAAAAAATAAATCACAACTGGCATTTCTAAGCGCCGATCCCGAAGCGGTTTTCCAGGATTCTTTATTTAAAGTTTATTTTCAGCACAGCCCTGAGGCTCCAATTATAGTGCCGAAACCTGAATATTTTGATGCATTAAATCTTGAAAGGATCATGCAGATTTATAAAGAAAGATTTGAAGATTTGAACGAAATGCATTTCACTTTTACAGGAAGTATTAATGAAAATGATTTAAAACCACTATTAGAAAAATATATCGCCAGTCTTCCCGCAAGTTCTAAGAAATTTCATTATGTAGATAATAAACTGCGTCCGGTTAAAGGGAAAGTGGATGTAAATGTTTATAAAGGCAAAGATCCGAAAGCCTTTATACTGGCGCTTTACAGCGGAGAAGTTCCTTACAGCGAATCATTGACCTTAAAAGCGCAAGCTATCAGCGAAATTTTAAATATCAGGATCATAGAAAATTTAAGAGAAAAAATTCAGGGGATTTATGGTGGCGGAATCCCAGTTCAATTTCAAAAAATTCCTTACTCGCATTACTCTTTCTTTTTGCAACTTCCATGCGGCCCCGAAAAAGTAGATACACTTCTGCATGCAGCAAATGCGGAAATTCAAAGCCTGATTAAAAATGGCCCTTCACAGGAAAATTTGGATAAAGTGAAAAAACAATGGAAAGAACAACATAAAGTAGATACTAAAGAAAATGAAACCTGGCTTTCCGAATTGCAGGATTTTTATTTCCCCGGTGGTAATCCCGATTATTTTATCAATTATGACAAACATGTGGATGCTTTAACAACGAAAGATATTCAGGATGCAGCAAAATTATTATTGTCCACAAAGAATGTAGTTACAGGAATTTTAAGACCTGAAAAGCAATAGGGCTTATGAATATCGAAGAGCTCAGAGATTATGTTTTATCATTAAAAAATGTTAGCGAAAGTTTTCCTTTTGGCCAAGACACGCTTGTGTTTAAAACGAATGACAAAATATTTTTGTTGGTTTCTTTATCATCATTGCCTTTGCAGTTTAATGTAAAATGCGATCCTGAAAAAGCTATCGAATTGCGCGAACAATTTTCGTGCGTTTTGCCAGGCTATCACATGAACAAAAAACACTGGAACACGATCATTGTTGATGGAACATTATCTCAATCCCAATTGAAAAATTTTATCAAAGATTCTTATGATTTAATTTCTAAAAAATCTACTAAGTAATGTTTTTCTTAAAAAAAAAAATTAGAAATCGGCCTTAAAAGTTCGTTTACTGTTTTTTAAAATATTCACAAATCATTTGTGAACCAGCACAGATAAATTAATCTGTGTTTTTTTAATTTACTTTTGGCGCTTACTTTATTTACACTCTTTTGAGGCTGTATGAAAATTATTGACTGGTATATCATAAAGAAATTTTTCACTACCTTTTTCTTTTGCCTGGTTGCTCTTACGATATTAGTTGTAATCGTTGACCTGAGCGAAAAGACTGATGATTTTGCGAAAACCGGCCTTACTGCAAAACAAATTGTTACCCAATATTATTTCGGTTTTCTTCCACGTATTGATGCGATGCTTTTCCCACTTTTCATTTTTATTTCTGTTATTTTTTTTACTTCAAAAATGGCGAACCGATCAGAAATAATCGCCATTCTAAGCACAGGGATCAGCTTCGCAAGATTTCTTCGCCCCTACATTGTTGGCGGTCTTTTATTTACGGTTTTCTTATGGTGGTGCAATCAATATTTTCTTCCTCCGGCAAATGAAAAATGGGCAAATTTTAATTCAAAATATATTGATTACAATTATGGCGGTTATGTAAATACTTCCACTATCACCAACAAATATTTTAAGCTCGATTCTTTTTCTTATTCGGGCATTCGTTTCTACGATACGACTAATCGCTCCGGAAGTAATTTTTTTATCCAGCGATTTAATAAAACAAGCCTTGTCTATAATTTAAGAGCGCTTACAATTACCTGGGATACTGCTACAAAAAAATGGCGGTTAAATAATGTCGTGATCAGAAAAATAAATGGCCTTCGGCAGCAGGTAACAGATACGTCGGCATTGCAAATGAATTTTAATTTTAAACCACGCGATTTGCAGCGGGACGAATACATGAAAGATAAAATGACTACGCCCGAACTAAATCAATTTATCAAACTTGAAAAAATCCGAGGTTCAGGTGACGTAAATGCATTGATGCTTGAAAAAAATAACAGAAACGCAAACCCTGTTTCCGTTTTCATATTGACTATAATCGGCGCCTGTATTGCTTCCCGAAAGATTCGCGGCGGCAGCGGATTTCATCTGGCCATTGGCGTTTTAATTTGTGTACTCTATATTTTGGTAGGACGTTTCGCTTCCGTTTTTGCGTTAAAAGGAAATTTTAATCCAATAATTGCGGCATGGTTGCCTAATGTTGCTTTTGCAATACTTGCGTGGTATTTATACCGGAAGACCGCAAAATAGGAAGAAAGGATCGCTGATAATCGACCGTCGATGGCCAGCCAGAGCGTTTCGGTCATCTGTTATCAGTCGTCGGCTTTCAAATTTCTTTTGCTAAAAACCGCCTCTATGGTTAACTTTAGCGCTATCGAATTTTTTTGAAAAAAGATCAATCACAATAACAATTATTTTATATTATGGGAGTAATTAAAGACAGGTTTAAAGCAAAGGCCGACATCGTATCTGCAGAAGTAAAAGACATCGTAAAAACTTATGGCGATAGAATTATTGGTGAAGTAAAATTATCACAGATCTACCAGGGAATGCGCGGCATGACAGGATTGGTAACAGAAACTTCCCTTCTTGATGCACAGGATGGGATTCGTTTTCGTGGGTATTCTATTCCGGAATTAAAAGAAAAACTTCCCAAAGCAGAAGGCGGGAATGAGCCATTGCCCGAAGGATTATTTTATTTAATGTTGGTCGGCGATTTGCCAACTGATGATGATGCTCAACACATGAGCAGCGTTTGGCAACGAAGAAGCCACGTACCAAATTATGTATTTGATACGATCGAATCTTTACCCGAAACCACACATCCGATGACGCAGTTTGTGGTGGGAATAATGGCGCTCCAAACCGAAAGCCAGTTTGCAAAACAATATGCCGAGGGAATGAGCAAAAAAGATTACTGGTCCCCAGTCTTTGATGATGCAATGGATCTGATTGCACGTCTTCCACGAATTGCGGCTTACATTTATCGCCGTAAATATAAAAACGGAAAACACATACAACCAAATGGCTTGCTGGATTGGGCAGGAAATTTTGCACACATGCTCGGTTATGAAGATGAAAGTTTTCAAGAATTGATGCGGCTTTACATGACGATACATTCTGATCACGAAGGTGGGAATGTTTCTGCGCATACTACTCATTTGGTAGGTTCTGCTTTGAGCGATCCATATCTCGCTTTTGCTGCAGGAATGAACGGCCTGGCCGGCCCGTTGCATGGACTTGCTAACCAGGAAGTAATCAAATGGATTTTTGAAATGCAGAAGGAAATTGGAAGTGATCTTCCATCAAAAGAACAAATTGAAAACTATGTAAGAAAAACATTGCAGGAAGGAAAAGTGGTCCCGGGCTATGGTCATGCGGTTTTAAGAAAAACTGACCCGCGCTTTGAAGCGCAAATGGAATTTGGGAAAAAACACATGCCGGATGATAAACTTGTGCAAACCGTTTGGAATATTTATGAAACCGTGCCTCCAATCTTACAATCCATCGCTAAAATAAAAAATCCCTGGCCAAATGTAGATGCCCATAGTGGCGCTTTGCTGGTCCATTACGGAATGGTAGAGTATGAATTTTATACCGTTTTATTTGGTGTAGCGAGATCATTGGGAGTTCTCGCAAGTCTGTGCTGGGACAGAGCTTTGGGCTATCCTCTCGAGAGACCGAAGTCGGTTTCCAATCGTTTGGTAAAACTTTGGCTCGATGGAAAAGAAGAAATCTGGGGCGATTAATAATTGTTTTTTAAAGTGATTATTTCAGCTTTATATTTGCGGGCTGAATGGGGGATTAGCTCATCTGGTAGAGCGCAAGCATGGCATGTTTGAGGTGATCGGTTCGAGTCCGATATCCTCCACTCTTTTTGTTTCACATTTTTTGATCATCCTATTTTCATTTATAAAATAATAAACAGGCAGAGATTTGTTTGTTCACTGCCCAACCCGTTATTTTTTTATTTCTCAATTAAACTTTTCTTTTATTTTTCGTTCTCATCATTTTAAGAAATGTTTTTAAAAATAAAGCAAGAATTTATACCTCGCACATTAATCCTAACTTCAAAATAAAATCTTACACTATGAAAAAAATTTTTTTAGCACTGCTAACGTTTCTATCTTTAAATGCATTTTCACAAAAAAAGTTTGATCCGAATTCTGATCACGAAAACTTCTTTCGCGTGGGCGCCAAAGCCGGGGTCAACATCAATAAAATTACAGGCCAATCTTATAAATCCGGTTTCAATTATAATTATCTTTTAGGCGGTTTCATGCAATTTAATTTTTCAAAAACATTTGGCTTTCAGCCGGAAATTAATTTTGTACAATCTTCTTCAGAATTTTCTAATGATGCTTCTGATGTGTATGATGATCTTTTCCGTGAAGGAAGTCAACGCCACGCAAAGCTTAATTATCTGAAAGTTCCTTTACTTTTAAACATAAACGTTGGCCCAAGTAAAAGAGTAAAATTACAATTAGGGCCGCAAGTCGGTGGTTTGCTGAATCAAACAATTGACAGTTTAAAAACCAATCGCGATATTTTTAAGAAAGGCGACTGGAGTGCAGTGGGCGGCCTTTGGATTCAACTTCCATTTGTAAATATCGGTGGCCGTTATGAAATCGGGCTTACTAATTTGAACGATATTGATAATAACGAAAAATGGAAAAGCCAGGCATTTACGATTTTTGCAGGAATTACTTTTTAAACAATTTATTTTGAAAAAATTTAACCTTTTTTAATAACGGGTTTTTTTGTACATTCATTTCATCAAAAAGAATGTATGAACCAAATAGCTATTGAGAACCTATTTGTAATAGATATTGAAACTGTTTCTGAAAAAGAACATTTTCAATTACTGGACGATCATTGGAAAGAATTATGGACAGAAAAAATAAGTAAAAATCTGCCGCCCGATACTTCCGCTGAAGAATATTATCCGATGCGCGCCGCTATTCTTGCTGAGTTTGCAAAGGTCGCCTGCATCAGTTTCGGTTATTTCAAAAAAGAAAATGACGACTGGCAATTCAGGATAAAATCTTTGTGTTCAGAGAATGAAAAAGAGCTTTTAAATCAATTTGTGTCAACATTAAAACAGTTGCACAGCAACCATCATCAATGGATTTTCACAGGCCACAATATCAAAGAATTTGATGTGCCTTTTTTATGCAGAAGAATGCTGATCAACAATATTCCCATTCCCTCTTACATTGATTTTCAAAATATGAAACCCTGGGAAACGCCAATCCTTGACACTTTACATTTATGGCGTTTCGGCGATTACAAACATTATACTTCTTTAAAATTATTAGCCGCCGTTTTGGGCGTTCCTTCGCCAAAAGATGATATTGATGGAAGCGAGGTCGGGAACGTTTATTGGAAAGAAAAAAATCTGGAACGCATTTCCATTTATTGCGAAAAGGATGTGGTTACCGTGGCAAATGTGATTCTACGATTCAAAGGTTTGCCTTTATTGACAGAAGAGCAAGTGGTTTTTGTTGATAGGAAATAAAAGAAGAATTATTTTTTATAAAGTATCATTCATCAAATCTTCGTACGCTGAATTTTATCTTATTGTCTTCCGAAAAATTTATTGTTCTCTTTCCTTCGTGATGAACGATTTCGAGCTCAATCATTTTTCCATTTGGTTGATAAAATAATCCGGTTAAATTTTTATTTTCATTGCAATAAATAATCAATTCAATTTTCGACCAATCCATAAATTCTGTTGATTGCGCTAAAGTAATATGAGGAATAACGGAACCATTTTTTATCAAAACAATTCCCGGTAATTCTCCTGTTTTTATATCAATCCATTGCTGGCCTTCGTACACTTTTTTTGTCTGATAATCTATCCATTTTCCTTTAGGTAAATATACACTTCTTGACGAAGTATTTTCTTCCATCAATGGCGCTACCAACATGTTTTCCCCAAACATAAACTGATCTTCTAAATTCCAGGTTGTGAGATCGTCAGGATAATTAAAAAACATTGCTTTCAACATCGGCAAACCATTTTGCGAAGCGATGAAAGCTTGCGCATAAATGTAAGGCATTAGCCTGTATCTCATCTCTACCATCTTCCTGAAAACTTTTAAAAATTCATCACTAAATTCCCATGGTTCACGCGGCGGAAAACCATGCACGCGGCTGTGCGAAGTAAACATTCCAAAGAACGTCCAGCGTTTAAAAAGTTCTTCTTTTGGAGAGCCGGAAAAGCCGCCAATATCGTGGCTCCAAAATGTAAATCCACTCAGGCCCAAAGATATTCCGCCTCTCAAAGTACCCGCCATTCCTGCATCTGATACTTCTGCATCGCCTCCCCAATGAACAGGATTTCTTTGTCCGCCGGCCCAGGAACTTCGCGACCAAATCAAACTTTCTCCATTTATTTCTTTAGTTATTTTACTGACCAATTGTGTGTATCGAAGCGGGTAGTTATTGTGTTCATAATAACCGCTTCGGCCGGATAAGTATAATCCTTTTAATGGCGCCGCTTCGCCAAAATCAGTCTTTATAACGGTGATGCCTAAATGCAAAAGTGCTTTTATTTTTTGAGCATACCAATCCATTGTTTCCGGATTAGAAAAATCAAGGATGGCATCTTCTGTTGATACATTTCCATTCCCATCTTTAATGTATAATTTCTTTTTTACAACTTCATTAAAAATTGGATTCAGCGGAGTGAAATATGGAATTTGCCAAAGAGAAGTTTTGAATCCTTTTTCTTTTAATTCTACGGTCATTTTTCTCGGATCAGAAAATGCTTTTTTATCAAATTCAAAATCACAATTGATGCCACTTTTAAACCATCCCGCATCAATATGAATTACATCACAAGGAACAGAATTTTTACGCAATCTATCAGCAACCATCATCACCTCTTTTTGTGAGCGATAACTAAAGCGGCTCATCCATAATCCGAAACTCCACAGCGGCGGCATAGAACTTTTGCCGGTAATATTTGTATATTCCGTAAGAATTTCTTTTGGCGAACCAATGAAGAAAAAAATGTCTAATTGATCATCGCCGACAAACAAAGTTTTGCTTCCATCATATGCATATCCAAAATCCATAGTAACAGGAGATGTAGTGTGGACAAATATTCCATAGCCGCGGCTGCTCATAAAAAAAGGAACTGGTTTGTACATTTGTTTGCTTGCAGTACTTTGTGTATCGCAAGCCCAAAGAACCATTTTTTGTCCACGCTTATTTAATCGGGTAAAAGATTCTCCGCAACCAAAAATTTTTTCATCAGGCAATAAAGAAAAGGTTGCGGCGATACTTCTTGAATAGTCGGTAGATCTTTTTATAAAAAGAAACGGAAGTTTTTTTGAATGCATTCCCTCCAGTTCTTCAAAACTATTGGTTGATGTTAATAGTTTTTTTTGTGCATCAAACAATTCAATTTTGAAATTTTTTTTATTCAAAATCAAAGCGCCGTGTTCACTTTCATAAATCACTTTTTCAGAATCTTCCTTCGATTTCCAACCACCTTTTATTTCCGGTTCTCCATCAAGCATTAATGAAGGATGATTCTGCTGCAGGGCAGACGTGGTTTTCAGGCGAAGCCTGATTGTTTTTGAATTAATAAAGGAAAACGAAAAATTGCAAACCGGATGGGTTTCATAATTCTGGAAAGGTGCCTCTTTTTGAGCTACCTTTTGAAGGTGCATATCAATTTTATTAAAAAACCAATCCATGATCCAGCGATGATAATTCCATTGAATTTTGCCTTCTCCTTTTTTTGCATTGAAGTCAGTTACTTTTCCTGAAACAAAATATTCATTTTCTAACTGGTAAAAGTCATCCATAATATCAAGCGGATGATTAAGGAATTCGGATTGTTGAGTCATTTATTTTCTAGAAGAGTTTAGATAGTTTGAAACTGATTAGAATTAAAAACAGAATTCGTTTTATTTGTTCGTTTACTGAACTGTTTACGGATTTAATTGAAACACTTCAATACCATAAGCAGGCAATTTTATTTCAACTTTGTTTTCCGAAGAAACAGAAGCACCATTTCCAATTAATTGTTTTAACGTCATTTTATTTAAATCAAAGGTCGAATAATTCACTTCCGTGTTTTGTGGCCAAGCAGTTAAATTTACCGCAGCAATAAAGGCTTTTACAGAATCATATCTTTGATAACAAAACACAGAATCATTTGTATTTATAAGCGTTTCATACGTTCCTTCCGAAATTACCGGATTATTTTTTCTGATGCCAATTACTTTTTTGTAAAAATTATAAATCGAATTTGAATCTGGTTTTTCTTCTTCTAAAGAAATACCATCATTTGGTTTTGCATACCGGTTATCCCACCATGGACCGGAATTTTTATACCACAAAGCCATTCCTTTTCCCGTATCAGATTTATACCATTCAAACGCTTCCCTGTCGGGGATTTCATTGGCATCGGTCAAACCCCATTTTTGCCATTCCCCTTTTCCATTCATGCCCAATTCCTGTCCGTAATAAATAGAAGGAATTCCACCAATCAATAAATTCAGAGCCGCACCAATTTTTAATTTCGCCAAATTTTCATCTACCTGATTGGCAAACCTTGGCAAATCGTGGTTTTCAATAAAAATAATCTGATGATTCCCTTTTGGAAAAATATGAAATGCAGAATCGGCTATCAGCGTCAAATATTTTTTATTAAAAGAACGAATACCACCCATTAATTTAAAAGAATAAACCCGATCAACATTTGCTTTCGTGATATAATCAGCCGGCCATGAATTCCATTCAGCTTGTTCGGCAACATTTACTATCGCAGGATTTACCTTTTTGATTGCAGCAATCAATGGTTTCCAATAACTTTCAAAAAGATCAGTCACACGGCCTTTATTGTCCAGGTCATTCATCATGTGATCAAAACGAAAACCATCCACACCATCATCAAAGTTGCCATCTTTATTGGGATCCAGCCAGTACGAATACAATTTGATGTTGTAATCAAGTACCGCGGGATTTTTCAAATTTACCATAATCAATTTTTTAATGGCACCATTATAGCCTTTCAATTCTGTAAGATTCATGATAATATTTTGGGTCAAAGTATGGGCAGAATCTTTCCAAACCAAATAATCGCTATAAGGAGATTTTAAATTATTGTATGAATTTTTATACCAAAGATGATCGCCGGTAACATATTGCGTTTCCATGTCCATAAAGATTTTCATGCCACGACGATGTACTTCTTTTACCAGAGAAATATAATCCTGCATAGAACCAAATGTGGAATCTATTTTATAAAAATCGTCAGAAAAATAATTGTGGTAAAAAACAGATTTGTATAGCGGAAGCAATTGAATTGAGGTAATTCCTAAATCCTGCAAATAATCTAATTTCTCTCGCAATCCGTTCAGGTCGCCGGCTTCATCGCCATTGCTATCATAAAAACTTCTTTGAAAAACGTGGTAAATTATTTCATTATCTGCAGATTCTTTTTTAGATACTGAATTAATATTTTTTGAAACACATGAAAAGAAAGAAGAAATCATTAAGCAAAAAAAGAAAAATTTAAAGGGCATTAGTCTCAGCATTCTTTTTATTTTTTAGTCGCACAAGGTTACAAATTTTTATCCAGCAATAAGTTGTCATTTTTATCCATTATATTTCAATATTAGCGTTATTTGTTTGCTTACCAACCGGATTATTTTAGGAAGAATTTGATTGTTTTATTAAATATCTTACAGATAAATATGGCCCCTGTTATCGTTTTAATTATTCTCGCTTCGATGATTTTGTTTTTTATTTTTTATAAAAGACCAAAGAAAAAAATTGTTCTTCCGGAAAATTATAAAGAACTTTTATCACAACGTATTTCTTATTACAACCGGCTTGAGGAAAAAAATAAAAGACGTTTTGAGGAAAAAGTAAAAGACTTTCTAGGCTCTGTACGTATTGATGGAATCGATACCACTGTAAATGATCTTGATAAGTTATTGGTCGCTTCCAGCGCGGTTATCCCGGTTTTTGGCTTTGAAAAATGGACATATTCTAATCTTCGCAACGTGCTTCTTTATCCAAGTTCATTCAATAAAGATGAATTTCTTGCTTCCGGTTATGAACAAAATACTTTGGGAATGATCGGAAACGGTCCGATGCAACAAGTGATGATTTTGTCCAAACCAGCTTTGCATTTTGGATTTCAAATAGAGCCGCCAAAAGCAAATACAGGAATCCACGAATTTGTTCATTTACTGGATAAAGAAGATGGCGATGTAGATGGGTTGCCCGAAACTTTGCTCAACAGAAAATATAATTCGAAATGGATAGAACTTGTCAATAAAAATATGGAAATGATTTTAGCCGGACAATCTGATATCAATTATTATGGAGCATCCAACAAAGCAGAGTTCTTCGCCGTAACCTCTGAATATTTTTTTAATCAGCCAGAATTATTCAAAGAAAATCATCCGGAATTATTCGATCTGATGTGTTTGATTTTTAATCAAAATCCATGAATGCTTAGCTTCCGGCATTTAACGTGTTATCCAAATCTTGTCGCCTTGCTTTTCTCCTTTTAAATTTGTGACCATTATCAGATACATGCCATTTGGAATTTTTGATGGAATATTGAATGTAATTATGTCTTCGCCATTTGTTTTTGAAGTCTGACTAAAAAGTGTTTTTCCCGAAAAATCCAATAATTGGATTTTCAACCTTTGCTGGTTACTAAACTTATTATTATTTCGGATATAAATTTTATGATGCGCAGGATTTGGGAAAATTTCAATCTTTCTAAAATTAAATTTCACTGAAACAATAGATGAGTAAGAAACATTTCCATTTTTGTCAAGTTGTTTAATTCTATAATAATTGGTTCCATCATCCGGATGATTATCCGTAAAGGTATATGTATGCGACTTGGAGGTTGTTCCATTTCCTGATACCGAACCGATGGTTTCAAAATCAGTATTCGAAGTACTGTGTTGAATTTCAAAACGATCGTTATTCATTTCAGAAGTTGTAGTCCAATACAGCAACGCGGATTTATCGTTTACATTTTTTGCATTAAAATCAATAAGAGTAACACTTAAAACTCCACCTACGGTTAGAGTAACATTATCCACCAAGGTTGTATCGAGAACTGAATTGTTGCCAGTGGTATAAGCAATGCCCACGTAAGGATTAGTTCCAAGAGCCATTGTAACAGAATCCAATTTAGTCCAGTCATCGCCATTATCAGAAATGTAGCTTACATACTTATTCCCTTTATTATAAATGCGCAGCCAATAAGGAGCGGACTCAGAAACCGGCGTTCCAACATTGGATGAACTAGCACTTTGCGCTGTCCTTTGCTGCAAAAGAATCTGGTTGGAGGGCGTTAAATTTAAAAACACATAAGGTGAACCGGGGTCCAAATTTTTGCGAAACATAACTCCTGTTTTTGCATTTGCATTCGTGTTTTTAATCGAAGCGACTCTTATACTTATTTCAGTTTCATTTGTAATTACATTTTGAAACACATAGTGAAAAGCATCAGCTTTATTCCAGATGTCAGTACCGGATGCCGTTATGGAAAACACTCCATTGCTTACACAAACATCACCTGGAAAAGCTACATAGCCAATATCAGCACTTTGCCAGAGCGGAGGCAAAGAATTACTACACGCAGATGCCGGTGGCGGATTTAAACCATACACGTTTAATTTGTTCGAAAAAGTAGCCATATAAACTTTCCCGTTAGCAATTGTTGGCGGAACAAATTTTGCGAAAGTTCCTATTGAATCTCTTTTGCTGTTCCAGTTGCTATTCCATAATTCATGAGTAACATCCGTGGCGTCAAAAGCCTGTAATACCCCAGGAACATTGAGCCCGTTTGCGTCGCCGTTAATCGGATGCGAAGCCCAAAGTATTCCGGTTCCATGCTGTGAGCTGTTAGATGAGACAGAAAGCATTGCACCAGGCATTCCTGTTGGTAAAACAGTATTCCCAATTTTTACGTTTATCGTATCAAACTTCATATCACTTCTGTTAAAAGGAAACTGCTTCAACAATGCGCCTTCTGACCAGGCATACACGTTTTCGTTTCCATTTTCGTCTTTATAATAAACCGGAGAGCCATGCAAGTGTCTTGTATTTGATGTGGTCGTATTAGCCACATTTAGTGTTTGCAACACATTGGAATTATCGCTTGTGGTATGGCCCATATTATTATTATCCAGAAGAAACAAGCGTCCTTCTTTACTTCCTGATAATGACAGATGAGTGCCAGGAATTAATAGTACGCCATCAACCCCATAATCCAGATCTTCGTCATTCAAATAAGTATAATTCATTGGCGTAAAAAAGTCTGTCGCTTTTAATGCGCCGGAAGTATTTGATAATTTAATCAGACTGGAACCCCTGTTAATTATATTGTTGGGGTCGCCATTTTTTCCGGTAGTGCCATTCCCAGTGGTAAGATATAAATTCCCATCATCATCAACAGACGGCGGTTGGCCACTCATCCAGATTCCGCCTAAACCTCCATCCGGGGTTGTATTATAAACATACTTTCGTTCTAATGAAGAAGCATCATAACCAATTACCCAGCCATGATAAGGTCTCCAATCGCAATGAGAAGCCCAACAGATATAAACGATACCATTATATAATAAAAGACCCGGCCTTTGGTTTTCTTTTTGTTGGTCAAATGTAATAATGCCACTTACAGAGCCATCGCCGCTTCCTTGATAAGTTGCAGTTATAAAAACCGGGCTGCCCGGCTTTTCTAACCCCGAAGTAATATCAATGGCATGTAAATATTGTACAAAAGCGGGCGTTCCGGTTTTAGATACACTTCTGGCTACCACATATAAAGTGTTTGTTGCAGTATCAATAGCTGGGGTTCCCACAATTCCCATGTTACCTGTAAAATCAGAATAAACGGGTAGAAACGTACAGGCGCCAGTCATATCGCTATTTTTTATAGGCCGGTAATTCTGCGGATCGTGTGTCAGATTTACTTGCCAATAAGGGGCCGAAACACCTGCGTTATCGGCGTCAAAAGCGTAAAGCGTGTTATTTACGGTGGCGACTATTACAATATTGTGAGTTCCTCCGCCAATGGAAACATTGCTTAAAACCAAAGGCTGAACATAAATCTGATCATCTACGCTCCTGGAAAATATCTTTCCAAAATTTCCATTGCTTATATTATCAGTTGCCAAAATAGTTTCTTTATTATTCCAACCGGTTCTTTTTAAATCATTGTGGTTCATAATTACATTTGCCTGGGCAAATAAATTAAAAGAAAAACCCAGTAGCGAAGTACAGATCAATATTTTTTTTAAAAAAAATCTGCGAATAAAATTTAAGGTCATAAAAATACTTTCCATCCGTAGCATAGTGATTAAAGGGTAAGGACTTAGAATATTCAAATATAGATTTCTCAAAAATAACCGTTTCCATTGAGTTCTCCCACGAACTTCCTTAATAAATCAATAAATATTCCATTTTGTATTCGCTTTTGAAGTGAGCAAACAAATTACATGAATTTATATTTTGAATTATGGCCAAAAATGAGCAAAGGCTTATCAATAAAGGACTTACTATTCTTTCATCAAAACGATCCCTTTTAAAAAAATTGCCAGACTTCATTTTAGAAAAAAATAAAATCATTTCCGTGTACTTAAATAAACAACCCTTTGCAATTTTATACACAACGGACAATATTTCATTTTATTATTCCCAGCCGCTGGCTAATACATCGGCAAGATGCATGGTGGTGAGGGAAAGCATCTTTTTTGAAATAATGCCTTGCAAATGCATCAAGCAACTCAAATCAGTAGAGATAATATGTGTAGCACCGGTATCTAAAGCATGATTTATTTTTTGATCGGCCATCGCATTTGAAATCGCGTCGAACTTAACCGAAAAAGTTCCCCCAAAACCGCAGCAGGTTTCAGTTTCAGCCATTTCAACTAATTGAAGACCTTTCACCTTTGCCAATAAATTTCTTGGGCCTTCCTTGATTTTACATTCACGCAATCCCGCGCAACTATCATGGTAAGTAGCTTTTGCATTTAGCTTTGCTCCAAAATTCTGAATCTTCAGAACTTCTGTAAGAAATTCAGAAAATTCAAATATTCTCCCTGAAAGATTTTTTACTAAATTATGTTTTGAAGAATTTTCAAAAAGGCCGGAATAATAATTTCTTACAAACCCAACGCAGGAAGCTGAAGGAGCAACGACATAATCGGTTCCTTCGAAATCGTTTATAAATTTTGTGGCTACACTTTTTGCTTCCTGCCAAAAACCTGCGTTGAAAGCTGGTTGACCGCAACAAGTTTGATTGGTATTATATTCCACATCGCAACAGGCCTTTTCAAGTACTTTAACCATATTAAAAGCAGTTTGTGGATATAACTGATCAACAAAACATGGTATAAATAATTGAACTTTCATTAAGAAAAAATGTAAAGATTTTAAAAAAGAATCTAATAAAAATGATTACCGGGAATACTTAAGAGTGATCATTTTTAAAGCCGTTAATGCAGCTTCTTCACCTTTGTTTCCATGCAAACCTCCCGCCCGTTCATCAGCCTGTTGTTGATTATCCACAGTGAGAACGCCAAAAATAGTAGGGACCGGTAACGTTAGGTTTAATTGCAAAACTCCGTCTGTTACGGCTTTGCAAACATAATCGAAATGCGGAGTGCCGCCGCGCAATACACAGCCAAGCGCGATGAATGCCTGCGGCTTTTCAAATTTATTCCGATAGGTTTCCCAAAAATTTTTTATCGTAAAAGGAATTTCAAATACTCCTGGAACAGAGATTATTTTATAGTTGTGCATCTCGTATTGCTCAAGCACTTCCTTACATCCACCCAATAATTTACCTACTATTTCCGGATTCCATTGAGTATGCACAATAACAATACAGGCATCCTTCGGAAGAATGCCTGCGTCAATATTATAAAGATTTTCGTGTACTAAAGCCATTTTTTCCAAATTTATTCTGAAAAACTACCAAGCCTTGCAAGATAGCGATCCACAGACGCGGCTTTTTCTGAAAGGGGATAATCGGTTTTTATTTTTTTAAAAAGATCGATTGCATCTTTTGTTTTTCCTATTGACTGAGCAAACAATGCTGCACGAAATAAAAACTCCGAAGAAGTATAATCATCTTTTTCATTTACGCTCGCTGCCTTTTTATAATAACCTAAAGCATCGTCATTTTTATTCAGTTCCGCGCTTGCGTCGCCCATCATCCCCAACGCACGGCTTTCAATTTGTGTAGCACCATTTGCATCAAAATCTTTTAGATATTTTATAGCTTTCTGATATTGGCCAATTTGCAGGTAGCAAGCGCCCGCGTAATATTCGCACAAATTTGCTGCGGGACTTCCTGAATATTGATTAATAATTTTTAAAGCCCCGGGGTGAGCGCCATCACCATTCAAAACTTTTGTTGCCAATAATATTTTTGCTGAATCTGTGGCACTGGTAAATTCAGAGAAATATTTTTGTGTAACAAAGACAACTTTATCAGCTTTTTCCTGTTCGGGAACCTTAAACATATATTTATAGATCAACCAGGCAGCGATTAAAATAATAACTGCTGAGCCGATGTATGAAATTTGCTTATTATAATCTTCCCAAAAGCCGCGGGCTTTTTCTACAACGTCTACTTCTTTTTTTTGTGCTTTTTTGTCCGCCATAGTTATTTTTTTTCTACGGATTGATCCATAGTTATTTACATTGAACCCGTCGGGGTTTATTTGCAACTTTTATTTGATTGATTTGATACTTTTTACTGCTAATTTTAGTCCTGATACTCTAGTTCACTAATCCATAATAAACGGATAATCATCTTCAGCATACACATCTTTCAATAGTTCACTATCATCCGGATATGGGCTTTCATCGGCAAATTTTACCGCTTCTTCTACTTCATGTTTTACCCGATCGTTTATTTTTTCAATTTCTTCATCATTTATTGAAAAATTCTTTTTCAATTTTACTAAAGTAGTTTCTATTGGATCCTGAAGTTTGTATTCTTCCATTTCTTCTTTAGTACGATATTTTGCCGGATCGCTCATGCTATGGCCTTTGTAACGATACGTTTTTATTTCGAGTAAAGTCGGGCCACCTTTTTCTCTGGCTCTCTTTGCAGCTCTGACAACTGCATCATGCACCGTTTCAGGAATCATTCCATCTACCTGATCGCCGGGCATTTCATAAGCATCCGCCAGTTTATAAATATCAAGTACGTTTGAAGTTCTTGCGACAGAAGTTCCCATTGCGTAGTTGTTATTTTCACAAATAAAAACTACCGGAAGTTTCCAAAGCATGGCCAGATTAAAAGTTTCGTGAAGAATTCCCTGCCTTGCTGCACCATCACCGAAAAAGCATAAAACCACATTATCTGTACCTTTATATTTCTCAGCAAACGCAAGCCCTGCGCCGGTTCCGATTTGCGCACCAACGATTCCGTGGCCGCCAAAAAATTTTTCTTTTACCCCGAAAAAGTGCATGCTGCCACCTTTTCCTTTGCTGCATCCGGTAGCTTTTGCATATAATTCGGCCATGCAAGATTTTGGCGATACGCCTTTTGCAATAGCAAGTCCGTGATCGCGATAAGCGGTAATAAAAATATCATCCGGAGTAGTGGCCGTCATACAACCAGCCGCAATTGCTTCCTGCCCGATATACAAATGACAAAAGCCGCGAATTTTTTGCATTCCATACATTTGACCCGCTTTTTCTTCAAAGCGGCGAATCAGGAGCATCAGCTCGTACCAGTATAAATAAGTTTCTTTAGAAAACTTTGTAGCCAAGATTTTAAATTTTAGGTCGCAAAGATAATGGAAAAGAAAATAATTTTTAGTGAAAAATACAATTGGAGAAAGGGCGTGCTTTTAGGAAAATGCTGATTGTAACGGGGGATTCAAAAGCACTTCAAAATTATCTTTGCTTTCTATTTTCTGTAAAACCAAAAAATTATTTATTCATGTAAATCACTTATCAATTTCAAAACCATAGTAAACGAATAAATACTTCATATTTTATTTTTTAATACTTCTTTCTTTCACTACCCTAAAATCAGCAAAACCGGTCATGACACCGGTTTTACGCAATCGCTTTTATCTTTATAAAAAATTATTTTCTTTGTGCAACTTGTTCTTCGCCAATTACTTTTTCTAAGGCCTTGACGGTTTCATTTATATAAATATCGCTGCCAATGGTTTTTAAAAATATATTCTGCTTAGACACTTTAGCAGTATCCCCGGCCATTGCCAAAGAATCAGGCGTGAGTGTTTCTGTTTTCAAATCCACAGGCAATTTTGAATAATTATCTAATTTTTTAGCCGCTTCCTGAATGTCACTTTGCATTTGTTTATATTTCACAATATTTAAAGGAGTTTCTGCATTTCTGTATTTATCCAGCAAAGCCACTTGCTCTCTTATTCCTTTAAAATCTAGATTGTTATTCACGTCAGCATTGATGGTTTGTATAACCGGAGCATAGCTGTAGCCCGGATTCCAGAGCGTATAATTGGCTTTGGGAATTTCATCCCAATGTAACGCGTCCGGATTATCTTTTTCACGCAATTTGGCATTTTCCAATCTGTCAGGAATAATAATATCGGGAACCACGCCGCGCAATTGGGTGGCACCGCCATTAATTCTATAAAATTTTCTAAAAGTAAGTTTTACATCTCCCAATCCTTCAGAAGGATGATTGAAAAAAGGAGTTTCTGATTGAGGATCGAGTGAAACGCTTCTTTGTACGGTTCCCTTTCCATAAGTAGAAGAACTTCCAATAATAATTCCGCGATGATAATCCTGAATAGCAGCAGCAAAAATTTCTGATGCTGAAGCGCTTAACTCGTCGACCATAACGGCCAACGGGCCTGCATATAAAACCTCTTTATCTTTATCGGGTAAAATACTTGCGGCGCCTTCACGGCCTTTTACCTGCACAACCGGTCCGTCTTTAATAAATAAGCCCACCATATCCACCACATCGGTTAAAGATCCGCCGCCGTTTCCTCTTAAATCCATCACAATGCCTTCTACATGCGCGGCTTTTAATTTTTCTACTTCTTTGGCAACATCAGTGGCAGAGCGCCTTCCATTTGGATCGTCAAAATCTGCATAGAATTCGGGCAAATAAATGTATCCAATCTTATGCCCGTTATTATTTATTACCGCGCTTCTTGCAAAAGTGTCATCCAGAGAAATCTTATCTCTGATAATCGGAACCACTTTTACGGTTCCATCTGCTTTCTTTAAAGTGAGTCTTACTTCAGAACCTCTTTTTTCTCCCCTGATTAATTTTACAGCGTCAGTTACGGCGTAGCCCGTTACATCAACCGGAGTTGCCGCGCCTTCGCCTACTTTTATGATTTCATCGCCGGGAGTAATTTCTCCTGATTTCCAGGCTGGCATTCCGGTTATCAGGCTTGCAATGGTAATTTTTCCATCTTTTTCCTGCAACTGAGCGCCTATTCCATAAAAAGTTCCGCTGAGCATTTCGTCAAAACTTCTTTTATCAACAGGTGCAAAATAGGTGGTATGCGGATCCATACTGCTGGTAATAGCATTTACAAAACTGCTGAAAAGATCATCAGTCGAATTATGATTTTTCAAAGTCTCAAAATAACGATCCATCTGGCGGCCCACAATAGTGATTGCCTCGCGCTGAAGTGTTGAATCTGCTTTAGACGCCGTATCTTTATTTGCACTTGAATCTCTTTCTTCAAGTAAATCCACATATCTTACCAATACAAGATATTTCAACCGCTTTCTGCCGTAATCATTTCTTTCTGTAATGGAATTGGGATAACTTCTTTTATCGCCGTCGGTTTGCAAACTTTCATCTTTTGTAAAATCAAAAGGATGTTTTAGGATTTCTTTGTAAGAAGCGGCCACTTCATCAATTCTTTTTAAATAAGTAGCGCTGACGGCATAAAAAGATTGAATTGGCGCGCCATGAATTTCATCATCAATCCTGTTTTCATATTTTTTGAAAGCATCTATGTCTTTTTGTAAAAAAATATATTTATCAGGATCAAGATCCTCTTCAAACTTTTTCAACACTTCCTGTGAGAATTTGTCATCTATTTTTTTGGGATTATAGTGCCCTTGTTCCAAAACGATTCCGACATTCTGAAGTATTTTTTGATATTTTGCTGATGGGTCATCGTTGTGATCATCGCTTCTTCCCATTACACCATATCCGATAAATAAACCACTTAAAATTAGGATAATAAGTACCGGAATAAATTTTTTGCTCATAATAAAACTGATTATTGGGTTCATAAGTAAAAGTAACAGAAATTATATTTGCGTTTTAAAATTAATGGATTGAATTAACAAAGGTTTTTGCAAAAGTATATACGGTTAAAAGAAAGGATTATTGTTTGAACTTTTATATTTAGGAATTTAGAAATAATAACAATATTCCAAAAACAGTAAAGCAACAAATTTCGTTTATTTCTATTTAGAATTATAATAACGCAAAATCTTCTTTTGAAACTATTATAAAATCTACAATTTAGTAACTTCGCAACCCTGTCATTTTGGCTATGAATATTTTCTGCATCAAATTTGACAACTAACATTATCAATATTTTTTTTAAATAACAATTTATATATGGCCGGGTTTCTCTCAATACTATTTGGTGGCAATAAAAGTGAAAAAGACGTAAAAAAGATCACGCCCATGATTGGGCAAATAAATTCTTTTTTTGATCAATATCAAAATATCTCTAACGATGAACTGCGGGGCAAAACACGGATTTTCAAAGAACGCATCAAAGATTATCTAAAAGAGATTGACAACCAAATTGAATCTAAAAAGGCTGAAGCAGACCAGTTGGACTCCGCTGATATTGCCGGGCGCGATGCCATTTACCGCCACATTGATGACATGCACAAGGACCGTGATAAAAAGTTAGAAGAAATTCTTATGCAGATTTTACCGGAAGCTTTTGCCGTGGTAAAAGAAACCGCTCGTCGTTTTAAAGATAACACAACCCTGGAATCTACCGCTACCGAACTGGATAAAACTTTTGCAATTAAGAAAGATTATATTCAAATAGAGGGGGATAAATCTATTTATAAAAATTCATGGAAAGCAGGAGGAAACCTGATTACCTGGAACATGGTTCATTATGATGTGCAGTTGATTGGCGGTATCGTTTTGCACCAAGGGAAAATTGCCGAAATGGCCACAGGTGAAGGAAAAACACTGGTTTCTACTTTACCAGCTTATCTGAATGCGCTTGCCGGTCATGGCGTTCACATTGTTACGGTGAATGATTATTTGGCCCGCCGTGACAGCGAATGGAATGGAACTTTATTTGAGTGGCTCGGGCTTACAGTTGATTGTATTGATAAACATCAGCCCAACAGCGAAGAGCGCAGGAAAGCGTATAACAGCGACATTATTTACGGAACCAATAATGAATTCGGTTTTGATTATTTACGTGATAACATGGTGCATACGCCTGAAGAAATGGTGCAAGGAAAACACCATTTTGCGATGGTGGATGAAGTAGATAGCGTATTAATTGATGATGCCAGAACGCCGTTAATCATTTCAGGCCCGATTCCGCGTGGCGATCAGCAGGAATTTGATCAGCTTAAACCACGTGTGGAAAAAATTGTAGAGGCACAAAGAAAAGTGACCAATGCGTTTTTGATTGAAGCAAAGAAAAAAATCGCCGAAGGAAATGATGATCCAAAAGATGGCGGCCTTGCGCTATTCCGCTCTCATCGCGGGCTGCCTAAGAATAACGCTTTGATAAAGTATTTGAGCGAGCCGGGAATGAAGGTGAAGCTTCAAAAATCTGAAAACTATTATCTCGGCGAGCAGCAAAAAAACATGCACATTGTTGATGATGAATTGTATTTTGTCATTGATGAAAAAAATAACCAGGTCCAGCTTACAGATAAAGGAATTGCCTTGATTACCAAATCAGGTGAAGACCCTGAGTTTTTTATCATGCCGGACATTGGAGTAAAGCTGGCTGAAATTGAAAAAAGCGATTTGACTGCGGAACAAAAATTAGAGCAAAAAGAGACTTTACTAAATGATTATTCCATCAAAGCTGAAAGAATTCATACCGTCCAGCAATTATTAAAAGCCTATACGCTTTTTGAAAATGATGTGGAATATGTGGTGATCGATGGACAGGTAAAAATTGTGGACGAGCAAACCGGCCGTATTATGGAAGGCCGTCGTTACTCTGACGGATTGCACCAGGCGATAGAAGCGAAAGAAAATGTGAAGATAGAAAGTGCTACACAAACCTACGCTACTATTACGTTACAGAATTATTTCAGAATGTATCACAAACTCGCGGGCATGACCGGTACTGCAGAAACAGAAGCTGCAGAATTCTGGGATATTTATAAACTGGACGTGGTTTCTATTCCTACAAATGTTCCTGTAATAAGAGATGACGTTCAGGATTTGGTTTTTAAAACCAAAAGAGAAAAGTTTAAAGCGGTAATAGAAGAAGTAGAAAAAATGAGCGCTGCCGGAAGACCGATTCTTGTTGGGACCACTTCTGTTGAAGTAAGTGAACTGCTTAGCAGGATGATGAAACAAAAAGGAATTGCACACAATGTCTTGAATGCGAAACAGCATGCCAAAGAAGCACAGGTTGTTGCAGAAGCCGGATTGACCGGAGCGGTTACCATTGCAACAAACATGGCAGGCCGTGGTACAGATATTAAACTCGGCCCGGGAGTAAAGGAAGCGGGTGGCCTGGCAATTCTCGGAACAGAAAGACATGAAAGCCGGCGTGTGGACCGCCAGCTGCGCGGACGTGCCGGAAGGCAGGGTGATCCCGGTTCTTCTAAATTTTTTGTATCGTTAGAAGATGATTTAATGCGCATGTTTGGAAGCGAAAGGATCGCCGCATTGATGGATAGAATGGGTTACAAAGAAGGAGAAGTGATTCAACACAATATGATTTCAAAAAGTATTGAACGTGCACAAAAGAAGGTGGAAGAAAATAACTTCGGTATCAGGAAAAGGTTGTTGGAATATGATGATGTAATGAACAAACAGCGAACCGTTATTTACGGGAAACGCAACCACGCTTTGTTCGGAGAAAGGCTCGCACTCGATCTGGATAACGCCTTTTATTCGGTTGCCGAAGGAATCATTAATTCATTTAAAGAAATCAATAATTACGAGGAATTTAAACTTGCGGTGATTATGAATTTCGGCGTTGATACGGCAATTTCCGCTGATGAATTAGACAAAGAAGATCTAAACATTTTGGCAAACAGATTATATTATGAAGCGAAAGATCATTACAATCATAAGAATGAATTAATGAATCAGCAAACGCTTCCGGTAATAAAAAATATCCGGAAAGAACAGGGCGCGCACATCATCAATGTCGCAGTTCCTTTTACTGATGGTAAAAAGGGAATGCAGGCAATTGCCAATTTGGATAAAACAATCCAAACCAATGGTGCAGAATTGACGAACGCTTTGGAACGTAATATCACACTGGCTTTGATTGATGACGCGTGGAAAGAACATTTGCGCGCAATGGATGATTTAAGACAAAGCGTGCAAACTGCCGGTTATGAGCAAAAAGATCCGCTGGTTATTTATAAGATTGAAGCCTTTGGCGCTTTTAAACAAATGGACGACCAGGTAAATAAAGATATTGTAAGTTTCCTTGCCCATTGCAGCATCCCAGCGGAGCAAAACCAGCCAACAAGAATCACGGAAGAGAGAAGAAGAAGAACTGACATGAGTAAAATGCGCCAGCGCAAAGAAGAATTTGCAGGCGCGGGAGCCGGATCAGAATATCTTTCCGGAGAAAACGAATATAACGATCCTTCAGAAAACATAAAACAGGAACCGATCAGAGTTGGTCCAAAAGTTGGAAGAAATGATCTATGTCCTTGTGGCAGCGGTAAAAAATATAAGAATTGCCACGGAAAAGGAGAAAGCTAATTGATTTATTTTAAGATTTTTAACTTGATGGAATTATGAAAAAAAGTTTTTTGGTTGCGGTTTTATTTATCATATCTGAAACATCTTTTTGCCAGGCCAAAACCAAAAGTGAAGATTTAAAATCTGTAACAAAAACAGAAACTCAAGCGTCAATTTCGCACAAAGATTTTTCTACTTTAAGTCTGCCCGTCGTTTATACTTTTATAGGAAATGGTAATTGGTCTGATCCCGCAAACTGGGATTCCAACGGCGTTCCACCTGGGGAAACAAGTCCCGGAAGTTCAATTCTAATTCACAGTCTCATCGCCGGTGCAAAATGTATTTTGGATGTTCCATATACAGTTAAAGCCGGAACAGATCCGACAACATTGGTGATTTATACAGGAAACAACCTAGTGGTTCCGGGAAGTTTGACCGTCAAATAACCCGCCTTTGATAGGAAGATAAGAATTGCAGAAATTTTTTTGCTTACTGCAAATAATTTCATGAAACACTTGAACCCAGGAAATCAAAATCTGGATTATATTATATGTTTGCTTACTGATTGAATTATCCTAAAAAATCAGTTACGGTTAACAAGAAAGCTGATTCTTTGATCGCCGTAACGCTATGAGGAACGTTTCTGTGTACTGCAACCATTTGATCTTTTTTTAACGTGATTGAATGATCTTCGGTATTAAAATTTATTTCTCCATCTAAAAGTTGTACACTTACGATTCCGTTGGTTGTATGCTTTTCCATCACGGCACCTTCATGCAGCGCCATCAATACAATTCTCACGCCGTTTGTTTTGTAGATGGTCATGGCATTGCGGTCATTCTTTTCCCAGGCGGGCTCGCTTTTTATTTGCTTTATAAATTTTGGAACATCAATTGTCACCACCGGCGCATCCATCAGGCGGCCACCTTCAGGTCTTAATTCTGTTGATTCATTGTGCTTTGCTTCCATAGAAGATATTTATTCAGTTCAGAGGTCATTCTTTGTGCATTAACGAAAGCGCAGAGCCTTTATGAGCCGCGATGTGTTGGCTTTTATCGCTCTTTATTTCGTATTGAGGATCGTCATTATCCGCATGATGCCTGTAGCCCTTGTAGTCGAAATCAGCCCGGTGTATTTTGATAATTTTACCGCAAACCATTCCTCCTTCAGAGTTCCATTTGACATGATCACCAACTTTGAATAAATGAGACATTGTTTTTTTTATTTCAAACGGTGCTGCAAAAAACGCTCCTGAAACAAAGTCTTTACTCATTTCTCTTAAGAAAAATATTTTTTAATACAAGCGCCTCGTTATGAACTTCATCTTTTGCAGCATACAAAAGTGTGACTGTTCCTTTTTTCAAATGCTCTTTTAATTCTGAAACTGCTTCTTTATTTTCTTTTACTTCTTTTAAATATCTTTTTTGAAATTCTGTCCATTTTTCCGGATCATGATCAAACCATTTTCTCAATTCAGTAGATGGAGCAATCTCTTTAAGCCAAAGATTCAAATCAGCTTTTTCTTTCGTGAGGCCGCGAGGCCAAAGCCGGTCAACAAGAATCCTGAAACCATCCTTTTCGTCTGGCTTTTCATACACTCTTTTTAATTTAATTTCCATCTAAATTCGTTTTCGTTCCACTATCCTACTTTCGATTTTTCTATCGCCATCATTTCATCCATCGCCAGTGTTGAATGAGAATAAGCCGCACCTGCACGCATTTCAGCGGCAACCCAAACGGCTTCCATAATTTCTTCTTTGCTCGCGCCTTTTCTCACGGCTTGTTCGGTATGGCTATGAATACAATAAGGACATTGGGTAACGTGTGCGACCGCAACGGCGATCAATTGTTTTGTTTTTTCATCAAGCGCTCCGGCTTTAAAAACCGTTTTGCTGAAATTACGCCACGCATCCATTATTTCAGGAGTTGCTTTGGCTCTCATCTGAGCATTTTCCTGCGTTGGCACTGAATACAACTCTTCACTTTTCATCATGCTTTTTGTTTTATGGTTTACATACTTTTTTAAATTTAAATCTCCTGAATTTGCCGGATCATCTGATTGGTAAATCCCCATTCATTATCGTACCATGCCATTATTTTACACAAATCGCCATCAACCACACGCGTCATTTCAGCATCAACAATTGAAGCGAAAGTTCTTTGAATAATGTCCGTTGAAACCAAAGGTTCGTCTGAAACTGAAACCACCTTTTTATACCGGTCCGTGGCGGCTTCTTCTTTTAAAACCTGGTTAATTTCTTCTGCTGAAGTTGGCCGCTCTGCAACGAAAGTAATGTCAGAAATAGAACCGACGACTATGGGTGTACGAATCGCAATTCCATCAAATTTTCCCTGGTATTTCGGTAGTGCTTTAATCGTGGCAATAGCGGCTCCTGTTGTAGCGGGCACAAGATTCATTGCCGCAGCCCGTCCCATTCTTGGTTTTTTCTTAGAAGGTCCATCCACTAAAGACTGCGAAGCTGTATAAGCATGAATTGTATTTAAAATCGCTTTTTTAATTCCAATTCTTCTTCCGAGAATTTCTATAAGTGGACTTATGTTATTGGTTGTGCAACTTGCACACGAAAAGATCGCCACTTTTCCATCCTGTGTGTTTACGCCATGAACAACCGTTGGTGTATCAACGCTTTTTGTCGGCCCTGAAATAACCACACGTTTTGCTCCGGCATAAATATGTTTTTCCGCATCTTCGCGATTGGTAAAAAGCCCCGTACTTTCAATAACCGTATCAACCTGCAAATCTTTCCAGGGCAAATCAGCAGGGTTTTTTACCGAAAGATATTTTATTTTTTTTTCCCCAATTTGCAACACGTCACCATTGGAACTCACTTCTTTTTTATATATACCATAAACACTATCATATTTTAAAAGATAGACCGCATTTTCAATCGTTAATAAATCATTGATGGCCACCACTTCCAATCCAGGGGTATCCATAATTACTTTTAAAGACGCTCTTCCGATGCGCCCCAAACCATTTATTCCTATGTTCATTTTAATTAAAATTTAGTTTAAAATAACAGGTTGGTTTCGGCAATAAGAAAATAGCTTTCGAAATATTAAAAAGACTCTTTTCGCAGACGGAACAAGGTTTTTAGGCCATTTGCTTCTTCCTTTTTGAGTCAATTGCTTTCAATAAAGAATCATAAGCTTTATTAAATTTCTGAACACCTTCTTCTTCCAATTTTTGGGTAATGTCATCAATACTGATTCCGTTTTCTTTTAATTGGGCCAATTCCTGCCGGACCTTCATTAAATTATTTTCCAAATGATCAACAGCTTTTCCGTGATTGCGAAAAGCTTCAATCGTTTCTAACGGAAGTGTGTTGATTGTGTCTGGACCAATTAGTGCTTCCACATATTTTACATCACTGAAAGAAGGATCTTTCGTGCTGGTGCTTGCCCATAAAACCTTTTGTTTATGAGCACCGTGTTTTTCAAGATTTCTAAAACGTTCAGAAAAAAACACTTCTTTATAAATTTGGTAAGCTTCTTTTGCGGAATCGATTGCTATTTCTCCAACCAGATTATTTAACTTTTTTTCTTTTAAAATTGGATCAAGCATGACGTCAATACGACTCAGAAAAAAACTGGCAACAGATTCAATCTGATCTATTGGCTGATTATTTTTTACTCGTTCTTCGAGGCCGGAAATATAAGCTTCAGTAACCTCGCGATAACGTGGAAGGCCAAATAATAAGGTGATATTTATATTGATTCCTTCGCTGATGCATTGGCGTATTGCGGGCAACCCTTCCTTCGTTCCGGGAATTTTTATCATCACATTTTTTCGGCCAACAGATTTCCATAATTGCCGCGCTTGGTTAATGGTTCCTTCCGTATCATTGGCCAGATGTGGCGAAACTTCAAGACTTACAAAACCATCAGTTCCTTTCGCTTCGTCATAAACCGGTTTCAAAATATCAGCGGCGCGTTGAATATCGTTTACGGCAAACCCAAAAAATATTTCGTCATTGCTTTTTGCTTCTGATGCTAATTTTCTGATGTCTCCATCATAATCAGAACTGCTGTCAACGGCCTTTTGAAAAATTGAAGGATTGGAAGTAATTCCGGCCAATCCATCTTCATCAATCAGTTTTTGAAGTTTACCACTATCCATTAATTCACGGTCGAAAAAATCAAGCCAGATGCTTTGGCCTAAATCATGAATGCTTTTTACATTGTTCATTTGAAAATTTTTTTATTTTTTTTAATTGCAAAAAAACTTCAAACGCTTTGCGAGAGGTTTGAAGCTTTTTTTGGATGGATAAAATTACGCAATTAAAAATTAACGATGAGGAGCTACGAAATTAATTTGTTTAAAAAATCGAATTTTTTGTTTGTCTACTGGCTGATTCCTTGCTTATACTTTCGGCCCTTAATGTCCAACTATGGGTATCTTTTAAAGTATAGCCAGACCTTAACGGTCATGTGCAAACGAAGGTGAGTCGGAGATTTTTTCTCTTTATTTTTTAATACAATTTAATTTGCTCTACATGCCTTCTTCTACTTAAGTGATCGTAGTAACTAAAATATCCTCTTCTCCCATATCATTCATCGAATTTTGCTCCAAAGAATTCATCTGGTCATAGGCATCAGAATATTTATCAGAACTATTTTTGTTTTTAAAATAGATAAATGCGCCCGCGCCTAATGCTACTGCGCCGCCAATTCCCCACATGAGTTTTTTATGATCAGCAAACCAATTTTCAGAGCTCATGGCTTCAGATTTAGGCCGATAGTTCCCGTGCGCAGCAGCATAAGTGTTTTCTGTATTATGTGTGTTTTCTGACATTCTCTTTTTCATAAAATTATTTTTATTTATTTAAAAATTATTTTTTTTCGTTACTGAACAGGACATAAATTGGCGGCCATTTTAGAAACAAAAAACGCTTTACTACCAAACAATGTCTGACAGATTCCTTAACGTGCGGGCATCAAACACTGTGCCTATCAATAGCAGGTTAATTGTTTCTGGTTCGGAATGGTTCGATTTTTTTAAGGAGAACCAACGGTTTTTTAGATACGAAAAAGCAAAAATTATTACTTTAAAAAATTTTTGACCTGTTAGTTTTGTGAAAAAATTACCAGGAGTGCTAAAAATATTTACTCACAGCAAGGCCGTAGGTAATCAATAAATTTTGACGACTTGTCCTGCTTAATTTATTGTATTCCATTGAAGCATTGATTGAAAGCCATTGGTTTAATTTGACAGAAAGTTGGTTTTTAAATTTTAATATATAATCATCAAAAGCAATTATGGAAGGTTGAACAAAATTGGCTCCTTGCAGGCTAAACGTATTTTTATAAGACAAGCGATATTTTAATCTTACAGAATTTCGGACCGTCTGGTAAATATCTTTTCCCAAAACAGCATCGGTAAGATCGCTGGTTTCATAAAGAAAACCATCACTTAATTCTAAATTCAAACCCGGAGTATTTACAAAGGTGTATCCCACACCAACCCCGGATTGAAAGCGATAATTTATTTTCAAAGAATAACTTTCATCAAAGTTGGCTAATGCCCAATAATACACCGTTTGCACGGCTTTTAAATAATCAACATTGGCAAAAACCGAGACATCATTATTGGAAAGCTTCTTTTGCTGTTTTCCATAAATCCAGGAAGCAGCGCTATTGAAAGTGATTTTTTTTTGATTGATTTCATAACCCGCATTATTATTCAAAACAAAAGAACTTAACTCTTTTGTTTTATTATAAATTGCTGTTGAAGCAAAAGAAAAATGTTGATGGACTGAATCATTAAATTGCGGAAAAGCGGCGTGACTGATAAAATTAAAAGCAATAAAAAATAAAATAATCTTGTACATAAATAATCTTATTGTAAATCCAAAACCGACAAATGAATGATTGGAATATAAAAAGATTAATTGAAACCCTCAATAAAAATTAACAAGGAATATTTTTTCTAAAAAGAACAAAGAGCCACGTTATATTAATTGACAGTAGACCAACAAATAACCGGCCTTTTCATTTTACTCAAATTCGTTTCGTCAATTCTCAAAACGAAGCTCCTGAACGAGTTGCTTATCGCCTTTTTGTTTTACATAAATGGTAGTCCGGAAAACGCCTTTAGTGGTTGTTAAATTTCCAATGCAATATTGTGAGCCTTCGTTTTCGCTTTTATGAATAACCTGAAAGTTTTTTACTGGATTGGCGTCAAAAAACTCATTCAGAACAAGCGCAGCCTGACTTTTACTATATGAACTGCTTTTTGAAGGAAGCGTTATTTCTACGGTAGTATCGAAAAACTTTGCAACTTCCTCAGATTTTCCCGATTTAATGGCGCTTATAATTTCAGCAAAAGAAATCGTGACAAATGAAGAAGCAATGATCAAAATAAATAAAGAAAGTAAATATTTTTTCATTTAATTAGTTTGCTACAAATTAGCCAAAAACGGTGCCAAATGATAAAATTTTGATAGTATTCTGAATTTCTTTTAATTATATAAATTCGAATAATTAGCTTTGAAAAATGGAAGCACAAAAAGTTATTTTAGTGATAATGGATGGCTGGGGTCTCGGCCAAAAAAAAGAAAGCGATGCGATTCAAAACGCACAAACACCTTTTGTAAGTTCTCTTTATAATAAATATCCGCACACTACATTAGTCACTTGTGGAAGAGCCGTTGGTTTGCCTGAAGGCCAGATGGGAAACAGCGAAGTAGGACATTTGAATTTGGGCGCAGGACGGATTGTTTTTCAGGAATTAGAACGAATAAATGTGGCGATAGAAAATGGCGAATTTGAAAATAATCCATCGCTTTTACAAAGTATCACCTATGCAAAAGAAAATGAAAAGCCTTTGCATTTGATGGGCCTGGTAAGCAATGGCGGCGTTCATTCGCACATTCATCATTTGAAAGCACTGACAACAATTTGTCAAAAACACGGACTTGAAAAAGTGTATATTCATGCCTATACTGACGGACGCGATACCGATCCAAAAAGCGGCATTCACTTTTTAGAAGATCTGCAGCAACATCTGGATAAAACAACCGGAAAAATAGCCACCATCATCGGGCGGTATTATGCAATGGACCGCGATAAAAGATGGGATCGCATCAAAATAGCATATGATGCAATGGTTCACAGGACCGGAGAAACAACTACCAATATTTTTTCGGCAGTAACCACCTCATATGAAAATGGCGTAACTGACGAATTTTTAAAACCGATCATTAATGCAGAAACTCCGGATTCAGAAATATTAGATGGCGACGCGGTTATTTGTTTTAATTTCAGAACAGACAGGTGTCGTGAAATTACCGACGCGCTGACACAAACTGCATTTCCTGATTATGATATGAAACCATTGAAATTGAATTATACAACGATGACGTTGTATGATCATACTTTTAAAAACGTTCATGTTATTTTTCAAAAAGACGATTTAAAAAATACACTCGGAGAAGTTTTAGCTTCCAACAATAAAAAACAAATCCGGATTGCTGAAACAGAAAAATATCCGCATGTTACTTTTTTCTTTAGCGGTGGAAGAGAAGTTCCTTTTGAAGGCGAAAAAAGAATTATGATCCCTTCTCCAAAAGTGGCGACTTATGATTTGAAACCGGAAATGAGCGCTTATGAAGTAACTGACGCCCTACTTCCTGAAATAAAAAAACAATCTGCAGATTTTATTTGTTTAAATTATGCAAACGCAGATATGGTGGGGCATACAGGCGTTTGGGATGCAGTGATAAAAGCAGTAGAAACAGTAGATAAATGTGTGAAAGAAATTGTAACTGCTGCATTAGAAAATGATTACACTATTTTTCTTACTGCTGATCATGGTAATGCAGATTATATTGTGAATGAAGATGGAACACCCAATACAGCTCACACAAAAAATCTTGTTCCGTTTTTTATCATTGATAAACAATGGCATGGAAAAATTAATCCGGGAAAGCTGGGCGACATAGCGCCGACTATTTTAACGATGATGAAACTTCCGATACCAAAGGAAATGACCGGAAAAGTTTTGATTGAACCGCAATAATTTTTCAGCAAAAATCAGTTATGAGAAAAATAATAAAGATCGTTTTGATTATTTTAGCAATCGTTCTTATAGCGATTCAGTTTATCCGGCCCGAAAAAAACACGGGTGAAGAAATTGCTCAAAATCAAATTTCAGCAAAACATGCCGTGCCGGAAAATGTTCAACAAATTTTAAAAGTTTCATGTTATGATTGCCACAGCAACACTACCAGATATCCGTGGTATTGGAACGTTCAACCTGGAGCCTGGATTTTGAGCAATCATTTTAATGATGGAAAAAGAGAAGTAAATTTTTCAATTTTTTCAACTTACCCGGCTTACAGGCGTTATAGAAAATTTAAGGAAATTGGGGATCAGGTGAAAAAAGGCGATATGCCATTGGCTTCTTACACACTTATTCATCGCGATGCAGTCTTAACTCCCGATCAAAAACTTACTCTTGAAAATTGGGCTGCCGCATCCATGCAGGAAATGGAAAAACAATATCCGCCGGATAGTTTAAAAAGACCGCAATAAACTAAAAAAAAGTAATTTTTACGCGCCATAAATTAAAAGTTTTCTAATTTTTATTTATAAAAACAATTTTTACGCAGCATTTTGAGTAAAAAATTGTCTTATCTTAGTAGGGTTAAACAAGCAAACTATGACAGAAGAGATAATGCTTCAAGGCTGTCTTGATAACCTTTCAATCGCGCAGGAGGCTTTATATAACCGGTTTAGTCCGCGGATGCTTGGTGTTTGCTATCGTTATGCCCGAAACAGGGAAGACGCTGAGGATATGCTTCAGGAGGGGTTTATGAAAGTTTATTCCCAGATTCATCAATACAAAGGCGCTGGCGCTTTGGAAGGATGGATCAGGAAAATTGTCGTTCATACCTGCATCAATATTTTGAAAAAAAATAAAAAGTTCTCTGATAGTGTTGATCTCATTCATGCATCAAGTATCCAGATCAGCGATAATAATATTCCTTCCATGTTGCAGGCAAAACAAGTGGTGGAATGTATCAGATTATTGCCGATAGGATACAGAACTGTATTGAACTTGTATGCGATTGAAGGGTTTTCTCATAAAGAAATTTCGGTCATTTTGGAAATTGAAGAAAGCACAAGCCGGTCACAATATACAAGAGCACGGGCGTTGTTGGAAGAGATTTTAATTAAAAAGAAAATTTTACAAAAGCCACGCGAAAATGTGAGAATGATTTCAGTGAATAATTAACTATTCATAAAATAATTTATCTCTGTCGCTACTAACTGAAACGTATGAAAAATGGAAAGAAGATTTGATATGAGTGATTTTGAACAATCCCTAAAAGATCATGCAGATCAATTTAGATTGATTCCCTCTAAACGTGTATGGAACGGGATTTACAACAATTTACATCCGGGAAGCAAATGGCCTTCGATCACCGTCGCGATCATTTTTTTAATTACGCTCGTTACGATCGGCAATCTGAATAATTCACAAAAGAATCCTGAAAATAAAAAGATTACGGCTTTCAATTCTAACAGTAAAACAACAAATAATGTAAATTCTATTTCCGAAAGTAAAGCAGTAAATGGACGAAACGAACAAGAAGCAAATTCTTTGTTGACCAAATTAAACAAGAACCAAAATCGACTGGATAAAAATATTCCGGAATTTAATTCTGTTGATAAACCCTCTTCTATAAAAGAAAGATCCGCTACAGAAAATATTTCTTTAAATAAAAAGAATACGGCAAAAAACACCAATCAACTTTTTGCAAAAAACAATCTTTCCACAAAAAATCTGATAATAAATCATCAGGAAAATAAAGAAAAGTTTTCAAATGGTAACACCGAAAATATTTCTGAAATAAAAATAATAACTCCCGTTTTTTCTGTGGACGAATCAGAAAATTTGCATTCAATTGAGAATGAATTCGCCGTTACAGAATCAATTAATTCTTTAAAAAACGACTTGATTATTCCGGTTTCTGATGAAATGGTTTCCTTTAGGCCGGCTTATTTTTCTGCATCTAATTCAAGAAATGCTTTGAGCGTTCAATCAGAAAATTTAACTTCTGGTTTAAGTCAATCAAATAGCACCGTTAATAAAAAGCCTTCGGGGAAAAAGAATAAAAGTGTTGAATGGACATTTTATGTAACCCCTCTGATCAGCAGCGTTTCTTTTGATAAAAAAACCATTCAACCTTCCATTTCTTCGCAAAGAACTTCCTCGATTGTAATGCTGCAAAATCAATCCCCGGCTTCTTTTAAATTAATTCATAGCTCGAGATTGGGCTTTGAAACCGGCGTTGAAATGGCTTATAAATTTTCTAAAAAATTTGGACTTATTACAGGCGCCAATATTAGTTATTCATCCTACAATAATATTTCAAACTTTATTCATCCTACGTATGCAAATTTAATTCTTACCGACAAGTCAGGTGCATATCAAAGAAATTATTTAACGCATTATGGCAACGGTCAAAGCTCTAGTCAAATTTCTTTAACCAATTACAATTTGGAAATTTCAGTTCCTATTGGATTACAATATAAGATCTGGAAAAATGAAAAAATCCAAATTGATGTTTCTTCGGTAATTGAGCCTTCAACAGTTTTAAAAGGCGATGCATTTATCATTTCTTCCGACGGAAGATATTATGTAAATGATCCTTCTCTAATACGCAAATTTAATGTAGGAGCGGCTTTTGGCTCATATATAACTTTCTCGGCTAAAAAGGTAAAATGGCACATAGGTCCGGATTTCAGGTATCAGTTGCTATCTACTTATAAAAATATTTATCCTTCCAAAGAACATTTTATAGATTATGGCATAAGAATTGGAATATCTAAATAAAGATCCAAAGAAGAGTTATTTGCTTAATTAATTTTTAACTCATTTTTTCTAAAAGCCGTTGCTTCGTACCCTGCAATGGCTTTTTTAATTCAGTAATTTTGCAGCTATGCAAAAATTATTTCGGTCCCTTTCAATTATTTTTTTATTTGTTTTTATCTCTTGCAATTCCCGAAATACAGGTCGGCATTTAACGAATAATACAGATGATACAGTAAATATTTTTCCCGTCACCAGTTTTTTAAAAGCACAATTAAAAAGAATTGACAGTATGCCTGTTACTCCATTAAAAATAGTTACTGAAAATGAAAAAAGTGATTCTGTGTGGATGAAACGAGAAGACATAAGAACCAATGCCACGCCGTTTCTTACGCCTTTAATTGATTCAGCAGCAATGAATTCACTGTTTTCAGAAAAAGCTTTTTTAGATCAAACGATTAATGCTTTTACATTTTCTTACGATGCAAAAACAAAGCTGCCGGATTCTATAAATCTTACTCACTGGGATGTTTATATGAATCCGCAGACAAAAAATATTGACAGGATTTATCTGGTAAAAGAAAAAAATGATTCTGGCGAAAATGTTACTACTCAACTAACATGGCTCGTAAACAAATGGTACAGCATCAGAACAATAACTCAAATTCCAAACGGGCAACCAAAAATAAAAGAAGAAAAAATGATTTGGGATTTTGATGACTGATTTCGAATCATCCAGCAAAAGTTACAAAATTTATGACGGCAGACTTATTTCATACAATAATAAAAACGCTTCCAACAAACCCCGGGATTTATAAATATTTTGATGATCAAAATCAATTAATTTATGTTGGTAAGGCAAAGAATATTAAAAAAAGAGTGAGTTCTTATTTTACCAAAACTTTCACAGGTTACAAAACTCACGAACTCGTAAAAAGAATTGAACGTATAGAATTTACAATCGTTAACAGCGAGCAGGACGCGTTTCTTTTGGAAAATTCCTTGATCAAACAATTTCAACCAAAGTTCAATATCAATCTAAAGGACGATAAAACGTATCCCTACATTGTAATTAAGAATGAACCTTTCCCCCGAATATTTTTAACACGACACAGGATCAATGATGGTTCGGAATATTTAGGGCCGTTTACTTCTGTTGGAAGAGTTCGCGAATTGCTCAGTTTTATAAAAGAATTCATTCCACTACGCACTTGTAAATTAAATCTTACTGAACAAAATATTTTAAAAAAGAAGTTTAAAGTTTGTCTCGAATATCATTTGGGAAATTGTAAAGGGCCATGCGAAGGTTTGCAAAGCAAAGAAGATTATGATGAAGGTTTGCAACAAATAAAACAAATGATCAAAGGCAATTTAAGCCCGGTAATTCAGCGTTACAAAGAAGAAATGAATTATTATTCAGTGCAATTACAATTTGAAAAAGCGGCGGTTATCAAACGAAAATTAGAAGGGCTTGAAAATTACCAGGCACGATCTGTTGTAGTAAGTAAATCTTTTGCAAACCTGGATGTATTCTCAATTTTGCGTGAAAAAGATACGGCGTATGTAAACTATCTGATGGTTCAAAACGGTTCAATCATACAAACACATACCATTATTTTAGAACCAAAATTGGATGAAAGCAATGCAGAAATTCTAAGTCTTGCGATTACTGATTTAAGGAAAAAGTTCAACAGCGAAGCCACTGAAATTATTATTCCATTTTCTATCGATCATGAAAATGAAATTTTGGTTTATACCATTCCAAAAGGCGGTGATAAAAAAAAACTGCTTGATCTTTCAGAAAAAAACGTAAACTATTTTATGGAAGAAATGAGGCGAAAAAAAATGTTGCGGCTCGAAGGAAAATCCGAAAAAGAAAAGACAGAAGTGTTGGTTCAATTACAAAAAGACTTGCATCTTCCGTCATTGCCATTGCACATCGAATGTTTTGATAACTCCAATTTTCAGGGAAGTTTTCCTGTGGCAGCGATGGTTTATTTTAAAAATGGTTTGCCCGATAAAAATGAATATAGACGATTTAATATTAAAACCGTCAGCGGAATAAATGATTTTGCGAGCATGAAAGAAGTGGTTTCAAGAAGGTATAAAAGATTGCTGAAAGATGAAACCCCATTGCCTCAATTAATTATTATTGATGGCGGCAAAGGTCAGTTAGGCGCGGCTTTGGAAGGATTGGAAGAAATAGGAATGATCGGAAAAACAACGGTTGTCGGACTTGCAAAAAATGAGGAAGAAATTTTTTTTCCCGGTGATAAAGAATCCATCAAACTCCCGTGGGACAGTGAGAGTTTAAAACTGATCAGGCGTGTGCGCGATGAAGTGCATCGCTTCGGAATTACATTTCACCGGAACCAAAGAAGCCGCGGCACTTTTGTAAATGAACTGGAAATGATAAAAGGAATTGGGAAAAATACAGCCGATATTTTATTAAAAAAATACAAATCGGTAAAAAAAATTAAAGAACTTCCAAAAGAAACAATTGAAGAAACAATTGGAAAATCGAGAGCAAAAATTGTTTTTGAATATTTTAATCAAACAGAACACGCTAAAAATAATCTGTAAAATAAATTAAACAAAAATCCCGGAAAAATTTCTGGGATTTTTGTTTTAAAATTAGAAATTAATCCCAATTCCAACTTTTATAGCACGGTTGTAAGCGTTTATATTTTGATTGGCGTCAGCCTTTGACAAACCATAGTCGTAAGAAGCGGAGATGTTCAGGCCATTTGCAAACTGATAGCCTATACCACCCGTTAGTCCCACATCCCAGCGATTAAACTCCGAAGTTACATCCATCGTTTTGTTCAATAAATTAATGCCCAAAACACCCGCGGTAGTTTTTAAATTCGCGGAAGCTAAATAAGAAATTTGTGGTCCGGCAAAAATTTGGAAGCCACCAAAATTGCCTTTTAATAAAACAGGAACATCAACATATTGGGATTGCAAGATTGCTTTTGCATTTGCACCTAAAAAATCAAGTCCTTTCAAACTTAAAGAGCCATTTAATTCATACCCTTTCAGGGAATAATAAATACCAGGTTCAAAAGAAAAATTTGCATTCAAAGGAACGTTTCCAAAGCCTCCTGCGAAGAAGCCCGTATAATCTTTGGTGGTAATTTTCCCGTTGGTAAAATCTAAAATATTTTTAAAATTATCAACTGCATCCCCACGTATGCCAGAAGATAAGACGCCTGCTTTTACGCCAAAAGAAGGTGTTGTTTGTGCAAAACTGACACTTGAAATAAGTACAGAAATGATAAGTAAAATTTTATTTTTCATATTTCATTTGGAGCCGGATTTTTTAGCCGTTCACAATTATGAGAAACAAAAAAGAAAAGAAAGATTAATGAATTTGCGCTAAGATTTTGTTAACGATTTTTTGAAAGCATTTATAAAAGTTGAAAAAAGGCAAAATGAAAATCTTTGCTTTTGGTTTGTATACTATGTTCAAAAACAATCGTTATTTATTTCTTGGAATGGTTTTTTATAAAATGATTTTGAAACCGAATTTCTAACTTTAGTAAATGAAACTTTTCTTATTTTTTACAACACTTTTTTTCGTTTTTCAAAATGGATTTACACAAAATAATTCACAGCCCGAGGGCGTTTATGTAAATATTCCTTCCGCTGAAACTACTACCATCACTGGCATTTCAGCTTTCATCAATAAGCATTTTGATTCTGATGATAAAAAAATTGCGGCCATCTACAACTGGATAATTTCCAATATAAATTATGATGCCGACAGCATTCATTATGTAATTTTAGACGAAGACAATGAGCAACGCGCAACATTTGCATTAAGAAGAAAAAAAGGCGTTTGCGAAAATTTTGCTGCGATCTTTAACGAACTGTGCACAAAATGTGGCATTACTTCTTTTGCAATTGAAGGCTTCACAAAACAAATGGGATCGATAGACAGAACGCCGCACGTTTGGTGCGCTGCATTTACAGACAACCAATGGAAATTTTATGATCCAACATGGGATGCGGGTTTTATAACAAATGGACATTTTATTAAAGAAATCCGGAATAATTATTTCAAGATTTCACCTGAATATTTTATCCAAACGCACCTACCTTTTGATCCGTTGTTTCAATTTTTAAATTATCCGATTACATACAAAGAATTTATTTCAGGTAATTCAAAACAAGGTGGTCAAAAGCATTATTTTAACTATGTTGATTCAATAAATGCTTATAAAAAAGCGGACCGGCTAACGCAATATTTATCTGCCTTTTCGAGAATTAATAGCACCGGTTGGCCGACATCAAAAATTGATACAAAATTGAAACGGATTAAACTCGAGATTGAGTTGCTCAACCAGGATACAGACATGGATTTATACAATTCTGCTGTTTCAGATTATAATGAAGCGATACAATTCTTGAATACTTTTCTTTTTTATAGAAATAACCAATTCCAACCATTAAAATCAAAAGATGACGTTGAAAAACTTTTCGAAAAAACTCAGGAATTAATTTCTTCTGCTAATCTTAAATTAAAGAAAGCGAACAGCTCAAAAGCTACGCTGGTGCTTGATACCGGCGACATTCAAAAAAAGCTGGATGATCTGAAAATAAATTTGGGCGAACAGGAAATCTTCTTTAGAAATCATTTAAACGATGAACAAAAAAGAGACTCTTCATCCAAATAATTTGGAAGAATTAAAATGTTGATCATTTATTCGTTTACTATAAAAAATTTTTTAATCCGGATCAGGCAAACGCTTTATCGCCTTTTTTATAAGGAATATCGCCTTCATATTTTCCCGGTGTCTCAAAATATCTGCGCGCTTCTGTGCATCCGATCTTTGAAGTAAAATATCCAAGTAAAGTAAGTTCTTTCATCATTCTGAAATAATGAGAAGGGTCTTCTTCCTTTTTATTTTTCATGTATTCTTTTTGCTCACTATCTAATTTCACCAAAAGATCATGTCGCTGTTGAGGAGTTATTTTAACGAATGAATTATCGTACGTTTTATTTGATAAATCATCTAATTTAGCCATCCCTTCATGAAAGATCTTTTGATCTTTTTCTTCATAACAATCATTCACCATTACAGTCATGAACTGACCGGTTTTCGCGGCTTTTGCGCCGGGAGTTTTTGTCGCGGGTAAAATCGTATCAGCGATTTCATCCAAATAAGAAATATCAGCGTCGTTGAAAGTCATTGACACGCCGGTATTGCTTTTGCAGCCAGATAAAAACACATTGCTGCCCACTAAAGTTCCTCCCAAAAGGAGTGATATATATTGCACTGCTTCTCTTCTGTTCATTGTTTTAATTTTTAAAGTTTATACCTGATAATTAACTCCAAATCCTTCCCTGTAATCACGTTTGATAAATTGATTTACTTCATCAATGTTGGTAACCTTCATGTCATCATTATTCCACAAAAGTTCTACATAACGGGCGGGGTAATCGAAACCGTTTCCGCTGGCCCGGGCTTTTCTGATATCAAAACCCCTGATAGCGAGATTGCTCATTAATAACGCTTCTGTTAGAGGCCCTGCAACCTCAAAATCACTATCCATCTTTGTTTTACCATATCCAGCGATAGCACCTTCAACCCATTGAGCATAATGACCTTCAGCTCCCATTGGGATACGTGGATATTTTTGAGGAACTTTTACTTCGTTTGTTTTTGAAGTGGGAAGTAATTTTGGATCGGCTCCATAAGTGCCGCACATCATACTACCTTTTGTACCGATAAAATAAGTACCATTTCCACCATCACCGAATGTTTCGTTAGGCCCTAATTCTTCAGGCCTTTCCGGTTGTATGCCTCCGTCCATCCAATGCACTTCAACGGGCCCATTGGTCTTTTCAGTTTTCGGGAATTTCATAATCACATGGCTCGATGGAGGGCAACTTTCCGGGAAATACCCTCTTTGAAATTCACCCACATAAACACTTCCAACGCTTGCCTGCACGGAATTTATATATTTCAAATCCAGTACTGCAAAAGCCGGCTGCACAATATGGCATCCCATATCACCTAATGCTCCGGTTCCATAATCCCACCATCCGCGCCAGTTGAACGGAACCAGGTTATCAAAATAATTCTTTTCAGGCGCTGTTCCCAACCACAAGTTCCAATCTAATTCTTTTGGAATCGGAGTAGCAGCGGTTGGTCTTGGAATTCCCTGTGGCCAAACGGGACGGTCCGTCCAACAATAGACCGTGTGAACATCTCCTATTATTCCAGCATCGTACCATTCCATTAACTGGCGAACTCCATCTCCAGAAGCGCCCTGGTTGCCCATTTGAGTCACTACTTTATATTTTTTAGCTGCTTTTGTTAACATGCGTGCTTCATATACGTCGTGGGTTAAAGGCTTTTGTACATAAACATGTTTGCCAAGTTGCATTGCAGAATAGGCCGCCACTGCATGTGTGTGGTCGGGTGTTGAAACAGATACGGCATCAAAGTTTTTATGCTCTTTATCAAGCATTTCTCTCCAGTCTTTATAAAATTTAGCTTTGGGAAAATTTTTAACGGTAGTTGCCGCCCGCCTGTCATCTACATCACATAAATAAGCAATATTGGCTTTGCCACTTTTAAAAAAATTGGCTATGTCACTTTCTCCTTTTCCGCCAACGCCAATACTGGCAATATTTAATTTATCGCTGGGTGCAATAAATCCTCTGCCCAACACATGCCTGGGTACAATCATAAATCCTGCGGCGGTTATCGCCGTATTTTTCAAAAACTCTCTACGTGAAGTATTTAAAATCTTTTTGTCTAATTGATCTTCCATATTATATTTTTAAAAAATGAAAAAATTAACTTTAAAAAACAGGTTCAGCGATTAAATATTTCTTTTCTTTAATTCGCTTACGGCATGATCTGCAGCCCGCGCAGTCATAGCCATATAAGTCAACGATGGATTCACGCAATTTGACGAAACCATAAAAGAACCGTCGGTAACAAAAACATTTGGTGCATCCCAGACCTGGTTCCATTTATTTAAAACGGAAGTTTTAGGATCCAATCCCATGCGCGCAGAACCCATTTCATGAATTCCCCGACCAATCGTTCCATCACCTTCAAAACCTTTTACATTTTTAACGCCGGCGGCTTCCAGCATTTCTATTGCATCGTTTTTCATGTCGATTCTCATTTTTCTTTCATTCTCTTTCCACTCGGCATCAGTGGCCAAAATATTCAAACCCCATTTATCTTTTTTGGTTTTGTCCAAAGTGACCTTATTCTCATGATACGGAAGTATTTCTCCAAAACCGCCTACACCCATCGTCCACGGGCCTGGTTCTGATAAAGCATCTTTAAATTCTTTCCCAATATTCATTTCAGCAATTTCGCGACTCCATCCTTGTCTGCTGGCCCCCCCCTGATACCCAAAGCCTCGAATATAATCTCTTTTATCGCCGAATAAATTCCGGAAGCGTGGAATATAAATTCCATTGGGTCTGCGGCCAAAATAATATCTGTCATCATAACCTTCCACTTCTCCAGAAGCACCGACGCCAAGATGATGATCCATAATATTGTGTCCTAATTCGCCACTGCTGCTTCCCAAACCATCAGGCCAAATATCCGTAGCGGAATTCATTAAAACCCAGGCGCTGTTTAATGTAGATGCATTCAAGAAAACAATCTTTGAAAAATATTGATAAGTTTTATTGGTTTCCGCATCCAAAACTTCTACACCGGTTGCTTTTTTTGTATCCTTATCATACAAAATTTTTGTAACGATAGACCAGGGGCGAACTGTTAAGTTACCAGTCTTCATAGCTGCGGGAAGAGTAGAAGATTGCGTGCTGAAATATCCGCCAAAAGGGCATCCGAGCCAACATTTATTTCTATATTGGCAATTGGTTCTTTCCTGAATTGGTTGGGTAATATTTGCGGTACGGCCAATGATCATATCGCGCTTGCCATCAAAATGTTTTTTAAGTCTTGCCGAAACATCTTTTTCCACGCAATTCATTTCCATTGCAGGCAAAAAATGACCGTCAGGCAACTGGGGCAATCCTTCTTTTGAACCACTTATTCCAGCAAATTTTTCAGCATAAGTGTACCAGGGTTCGATATCTTTATAACGAATTGGCCAATCCACTGCGATTCCGTCTTTTGCATTTGCTTCAAAGTCAAAATCGCTCCAGCGGTAACTTTGTCGTCCCCATAAAAGCGAACGGCCACCTACATGATAACCACGAAACCAATCAAAACGTTTGACTTCTGTGTAGGGGCTTTCTTTTTCATTTACCCACCAATCCAGATTCATTTCGTTTAAAGGATAATCTCTCTTTAAAACCGGATAATCTTTGATCATTTGTTGGGTACGCCCGCCGCGATGTGGAAATTCCCACGGTCCTTTCACCGCGTTTACATAATCCTTTACATGTTCGATGTTTTTTCCTCTTTCGAGCATGATCGTTTTGAGACCTTTTTCGGTTAGTTCTTTTGCAGCCCAGCCGCCTGAAATGCCGGAGCCGATTACAATTGCGTCATAAGTGTTGTCTGCCATAGCGTTTATTGAATTTTATTTTTTGAAATCATTGTTAAGTAAGTAAAGCAACTAATTATTCAAATTAGTAAATTATACATCGCAAATCTTTATTGCCTCTTTCAGCGAATCTATTTTATTTTTTTTCGTTGGCATAAATTCCTGCGCCACATAACCTTTAAACCCTGTTTCTACAATCGCTTTCATAATTGCTGGATAATTTAATTCCTGAGTTTCATTTATTTCATGCCTTCCGGGAACGCCACCTGTATGAAAATGCGCAAGGTATTGGTGATTATCCCTAATCGTCCTGATAACATCACCTTCCTGAATTTGCATGTGGTAGATATCGTAAAGCAATTTAAAGCTTTCTGAGTTAATTTGTTTACAAAGTTCTACTCCCCACGCAGTATGGTTGCACATATAATCTTTATGGTCAACCTTGCTGTTCAGAAGTTCCATAACCATAGTTATCCCATGTTTTTCTGCCACGGGCAAGATTTTTTCTAAAGCAGTTTTACAATTTTTCATTCCGGTTTCATCATCCATTCCTTCGCGCTTGCCGCTAAAGCAAATGAGGTTTTTATACCCGGCTTTTGACATGATCGGAATCACTTCAAGATATTCTTTTATGAGCTGATCGTGGTATTTTAAATTGTCCAATCCGTTATATAAATTATTATCGCCAGCGGTATAACACATTGAACTGTAAATTCCATGTTTCTGAAGAGTTGGCCAATCTTTCGGACCAACCAAATCGATTGCATTGAACCCGATTTTTTTTACAACTTCACACAATTCATCTAAAGATAAATAGTCAAAAGTCCATCGCGAAACTGAATGATTGATATTGCCTTTCAACTGGTTGCTTTTTTCAAAAGAAATATTTTCTGCAAAAGAAATGGCAGGCGCAGCAATGGCTGCTGATGCGCCAAGTGCGAGATTTTTTATTAAAGACCTTCTGCTTTGTGTTTTCATGTTCGTTTAAATATTCACAGTTTCGTCAACTGGCTTTTCATTTTTATCATGAAAGAAAAGTGCAAATAATATAAATACTGCCAGTGCAATAATTGACGGAATAATCCAAATCATTTTCCAATCAAAAGCGTTTTCTCCTGTTTTGTAGGCGTCTGCAATAAGGCCGGCAATTTCGTATCCAATCAGCATTCCAACTCCGTAAGTGGCTAAGGTAATTAATCCCTGGGCGGCGCTTTTAAATTTTGGACCCGCTTTGGCATCTGTATATATCTGACCGGACACAAAAAAGAAATCGTAGCAAATGCCATGCAAGATAATACCTATAATGAGCATGAAATAGAGATCGTCCGCATTTCCATAAGCGAACAAAGCATAGCGTACAGCCCAGGCAAGCATCCCTGCTAAAATGGTGATTTTAAATCCAAATTTTTTGAAAATGAACGGAAGCATCAATAAGAAAAAAACTTCAAAAAATTGTCCCAGGCTCATTTTTGCTGTAGGATTTGTCACGCCAATATCCTGAAGAAACGGATTGGCATACTGGTAATAAAATGCCAATGGGATACATATCAAAATTGAAGCAATAAAAAAGATAAGAAAATTTTTATCCTTTAATAATTTTAATGCATCCAGACCCAATATTTCCGAAACCTTCACCTTGGTTCCTTTCGGCACCGTTGGCGGCGTTTTTGGTAAAGTGAAACTAAAAACGCCTAAAATTAAAGAAGCAACGGAGGCTAATAAAAAAGTATTTTTCATCAAACCACCTTTTACACTTTCCGGCGCATCCCATAGAAAAACAAAACTAATTGCCAGCCCCGCAACGATCCATCCAATAGTGCCCCAAACCCGCACTTTGGGAAATTCTTTTCCGGTATCTTTCATTTGATTAAAAGAAATTGAATTAACAAGCGCCAATGTCGGCATAAATAGAATCATATAAACCAAAACATAAGGATAAAAAACGGAAACGTCCGTAGCAGCATACATTTGATACATAAGTACGGCCCCCACGAGGTGTAATACTCCCAGAATTTTTTCTGCATTAAAGTATCTGTCGGCAATTAAGCCAATAATAAATGGAGCAATAATGGCACCCCAGGATTGCGTAGAAAAAACAGCTCCGGTTTCAGCACCTGTTGCCTGAAGGTTGTTAATTAAAAAAGTGCCCAGGGTTACAAACCACGCGCCCCAGATAAAAAACTCAAGGAACATCATGGTAGAAAGCTGCAGTCTTGTGGTAAGTTTCATTTACAAAAATTTAATTTTTGGTTTAAAATGGATTTTAAAATTTGTATAAATATTCAATTTAAAATGTGAAAGTTTTCTAAAAAATATAAATAAATAAATTCCGGTAAAAGATTGACTTGGAAGATTAAATGTACAGTTTTTATGAATAAATCAATTTTTACAGAAATTTTTTTTTACGAGCGGCAAAAAATTTTGTTTTAAAAACTTTCCATTCTGTGAAATTTTTGCAACGAAAAAATGAGTGCCGCCAAAAAATGGTTTTCTTTGAAAGCCGCTACAGTAAAGCAATAAATAAAAAGCAAATTCTGTTTTTGCGAATATCAAATATTTATGGAGAATCGGTTCGTATCTTTATTTAGTAAATAAATAAACTTTTCCAGTTTGTATTTTTATTTTATTCAATTTGAAAACATTAACCTTATCATTCTTAAAAAAATATGTGCATTTAATTTAAGAATTCCTACATTCATGCCTGATTTTTAAAAATCACAGATAATCAACTATGGGAAATTTTCAAGTAAAAGTTCAGCCAAAAAAATATGATGCAGTAATCGTTGGTTCCGGTGCCGGCGGTGGAATGGCTGCTTATGTTTTGGCCAATGCCGGATTAAAAGTTTGTTTGATCGAAGCAGGACCAAATTTTAATCCTGCGGTAGATTCAAAGCAATTAAAAAATCCGTGGGAATCTCCGCGAAGAGGCGCCAGCACGAAGTATCGTCCATTTGGTGATTTTGATGGATGCTATTGGGGTTGGGAAATTGATGGTGAGCCTTATACCCAGGCTGAAGATTCCAACTGGGAGTGGTGGCGCGCAAGAATGGTGGGAGGAAGAACCAATCACTGGGGAAGAATTTCTTTGCGTTTCGGCCCAAAAGATTTTAAAAGAAAAAGTATTGATGGCCTCGGCGACGACTGGCCAATCAGCTATGATGAAGTAAAACCTTACTACGATAAAATTGACAAATTACTCGGCGTGTTTGGAACCAACGAAGGATTGGTTGATGATCCGGATGGAATTTTCCTTCCTCCACCAAAACCCCGTTTGCACGAGCTGATGATTCAAAGATCAGCCACAAGGATTGGAATTCCTGTAATTCCATCACGGCTTTCTATTCTTACCAAAAAAATAAATGACACTCGCGGACAATGTTTTTTTTGTGCGCAATGTGGCCGCAGTTGTAAAATATTTGCCGATTTTTCTTCTTCTTCCGCACTGATACTCCCAGCATTGGCAACTGGAAATGTTGATCTTGTTGTAAATGCGATGGCGCGTGAGGTTTTGACAAACAAAGACGGTTTGGCAATCGGAGTTTCTTATGTAAATAAAGAAGACATGCAGGAATACCAGGTGATGGGAAGAACGGTAATTCTTGGAGCCAGCGCCTGCGAATCTGCCCGGTTATTATTGAATTCGAAATCACCCCGGCATCCAAATGGATTGGCAAATTCAAGCGATGTTGTTGGAAAATATTTGCATGATTCTACCGGTGCAGATATGGGCGGAATCATTCCTGAATTATTTGACAGAAAACGCTACAACGAAGACGGGGTGGGCGGTATGCACGTTTATACGCCGTGGTGGCTTGATAATAAAAAATTAGATTTTCCTCGCGGTTATCATATTGAATATGGCGGTGGATTCGGAATGCCACTATACGGTTTCCAATGGGGAATTGAAAATCTGAACGGCACTTATAAAGTAAAAGGAAAACAAAAAGAAGCGGGCGGATATGGCGCTTCTTTAAAAGAAGATTATCGCTATTTTTTCGGTTCTCATGTAGGAATGGCGGGACGCGGAGAAGCGGTTGCGCGGCGTGACAATTATTGCGAAATTGATCCGTCTGTCGTGGATGTATACGGAATTCCGGTTTTGCGTTTTCATACAAAATATTCTGATTATGAAATAAAACAGGCAAAGCACATGAAAGAAACATTTTCTGAAATATTACATTCCATGGGCGCAGTGATAACCTGGGGCGGTGATGACGGACCGGAAAATAATTATGGGCTGCATGCGCCTGGCAATATTATTCATGAAGCAGGAACGGTTCGGATGGGAAATGATCCGAAAAACTCGCCGTTGAACAAATGGGCGCAGGCGCACGACTGTAAAAATTTATTCAATGTAGATGGAGGACAATTTGTTTCGCAGGGCGATAAAAATATCACCTGGACAATTCTTGCTTTGTCAATGCGCACTTCAGAATACATTGTTGACCAGTTGAAGAAAAATAATATTTAAAAGTTACTAAATTCTTTGAATAAATTCCCGAATTTATTCTTATAAAAATTACAAATTATGGACAGAAGAAAATCACTGAAAGTAATGGTGCTTGGAACGGTATCTTCCGGCTTAATGTTAGACGCCTGTAAAACCGAAGATAAAAAGGCGATCTTAAAGAAAGCTCCTAAAGCCGGTGAGGAAAAGCATCCTGGGTTGATGAAAGAGGAAGTGAAGCATTTGGAAGAAGTTAATTCAACCACTTTTTTTACACCCCATGAAATGCAAACGATTACGCTTCTTGGGGATATTATTATTCCAAAAGATGAAGTAAGTGGAAGTGCTTCTGACGCTAAAGTGCCTGATTTTATTGAGTTTATCGTCAAAGACAAACCGGAGAATCAAGTGCCGATGCGTGGTGGATTGCGCTGGCTTGACATGCAATGCTTAAGGCGTTATCAAAATTCTTTCGCAGAATGCAATCATCAGCAACAGATGGAAATGGTTGACGATATTGCCTGGCCGAAAAAAGCCAGACCGGAAATGAAACCAGGTGTAAAATTTTTTAATCTGATGCGCAACTTAACTGCAACAGGATTTTACACTTCCGAGATTGGGGTAAAAGATGTTGGATATATTGGCAATACACCGACGCAATGGAACGGTGTGCCCGACGATGTTTTGAAGAAACACAATCTCGCTTATACAGAAAAGGAATTAAAAGAGTGCATTAGTTTTTGAGAAAAATCTATTTAAATTATTATGAGAAAATTAAGAATGGGAATGGTTGGAGGCGGTAAAGATGCCTTCATTGGCGCTATTCACCGGATAGCCGCGAACATGGACGGGCTGGTAGAATTATGTTGTGGCGCATTAAGTATTCATCCCGAAATGGCGAAAGAATCTGGTAAAATATTATTTCTCCCCGAAGACAGAACGTATCTTTCTTATGAAGAAATGATCAAAAATGAAAGCGAAATGCCGGCAGATAAACGCATTGATTTCATCACAATTGTTACTCCAAATTTTGCTCATTTCGGTCCCGCAATGATGGCTTTGGAACACGGCTTTAATGTTATTATAGAAAAGCCCATGACCTTTACTTTGGAAGAAGCAAAAGAATTAAAAAAGAAAGTGGAAGAGACGGGGTTACAATTATGCCTTACCCATACTTATTCGGGTTACCCGATGGTAAAACAGGCGCGGGAAATGGTGCGAAACGGTGCTTTAGGAAAGTCAAGAAAAATAGTCGTAGAATATATGCAGGGCTGGCTCAGCAAACTTTCAGAAAAAGAAGGAAATGCAGGAGCAGCATGGCGTACAGATCCTAAGAAATCAGGAAAGGCGGGATGTATGGGAGACATTGGCACTCATGCCGCCCATCTTGCTGAGTATGTTTCGGGATTAAAAATTACACAACTTTGCGCCAATCTGAATATTGTTGTTCCGGGAAGAATGCTCGATGATGATGGCAATGTTTTATTGAAATTTGAAGATGATGTCAATGGCGTTTTGATAGCTTCACAAATTGCAGCAGGCGAAGAAAATAATTTGACCTTAAGAATTTATAGCGAAAAAGGCAGCATCGAATGGGCGCAAATGGAACCAAATACGTTGTTGGTAAAATGGCTGGATCAGCCAACACAGATTTTAAGAGCCGGAAATAATTATCCAAATGTTTTAAGCAAAGCCGCACTTGATAATTGCAGAACACCCGGAGGTCATCCCGAGGGCTATCTAGAAGCATTTGCAAACATTTATAAAAATTTTGTACACACATTGATCTCAAAATTAGAAGGGAAAGAACCTACAAAAGAAATGCTTGATTTTCCAGGCGTTGACGAAGGCGTTCGCGGAATGGCATTTATTGAGAATGTGGTTGCTTCGGGAAAATCGAATGAAAAATGGACTAACTTCAAGGTTTAAATTTCTCAATTATGCAATTTCATTTTATCACAACCAATCCTGGTATTCTGGGTGGAAAACCAATTGTTTCTGGACCAAGAATAAGTGGAGAAATTATTTTAGAGTGGTTGGCAACAGCAGGTACAGTTGAGGAAATCTATCGGCAAAACCAGCATTTGCCAAAAGAGGTCGGTTGAAGAAGCCATAATGTATGCTGCGCAGCCTTTTAAAAATGAAAATTTAAACCTAAAGGTTATATTATTTCAAGCGGGAAAGAAGAAAATTTGGAAGGTACAACTGATAATGATATTATTAAAAAATGTTTTGAAGGAAATCAGATAATATTAACCCAGGATAATGATTTTGGAGAACTAATTTCCACCACAAATATTTTTATTTTATTCTATTATTTATCTTAGTACTGGCCACTTAGATGGCGCTTTTCATATAGCTGCTTTAGAAAGTATTTCAAAAAAAGGAATTAATTCAAAAAAGGGAAACATTAATAACTGGCCATAGGACAACAAACAAAATCAAAATTAGAGTTAAACAAATACTACTAAACCAATGACAACACTTAAAGGCCCCGGCATTTTTATTGCACAATTTATTGGCGATGATGCGCCATTCAATAGCTTAGAAAATATTTGCCAATGGGCAAAAGATAAGGGTTTTGTGGGCATTCAAATTCCTACTTTAGACGATCGTTTTATTGATTTACAAAAAGCTGCCAAAAGTAAAACTTATGCAGATGAACTTAAAGGAACCGTAAATAGTTATGGATTAGAAATTACTGAACTTTCCACGCATTTGCAGGGACAATTAATCGCTGTTAATCCTGCTTATGATTCCTTGTTTGATAGTTTTGCGCCGGAAAAATATCGCAACAATCCAAAAGCACGTCAGGAATGGGCGGTGCAACAATTAGAATATGCAGCGAAAGCATCGCAGAATTTAGGACTTAACGCCCACGCCACTTTCAGCGGCGCTTTATTATGGCCAACTGTTTATCCTTGGCCGCAAAGGCCGGAAGGATTGGTGGAAACGGGTTTTAAAGAACTGGCAAAAAGATGGCTTCCAATCCTGAATGTTTTTGATGAATGCGGTGTAGACGTTTGTTATGAAATTCATCCAGGTGAAGATCTTCATGATGGAATTTCTTACGAGATGTTTTTGGAAAAAGTGGAATTTCACAAAAGAGCTTGCCTGCTTTATGATCCATCGCACTTTGTCTTGCAATGCCTGGACTATCTCGAATACATTGATTTTTATCATCAACGAATTCGAGCGTTTCATGTAAAAGATGCCGAATTTAACCCCACCGGAAAACAAGGCGTTTACGGAGGTTATCAAAATTGGCTGAACCGCGCCGGACGGTTCCGTTCAACCGGAGATGGACAAGTTGATTTTAAATCAATCTTTAGCAAATTGGCCGCTTACGATTATGACGGATGGGCCGTTTTAGAATGGGAATGTTGTTTAAAAAATTCGGAAGACGGGGCCAGAGAAGGGGCGGAATTTATCAAAAATCATATTATTCGTGTGACAGAAAAAGCCTTTGATGATTTTGCAGGAACGGCTTTTGACGAAAAATTAAACCAATCAGTTTTAGGCCTGAAATAATTTGCAGGTTTTTAACTACGGTTCTTTATCTTTCAAGAAATTTTATAAAAATAGCTTCATGTATAAATTTACTACTTTATTTTTTGCGGCAACAATCTTATTGAGTTGCAATTCTTCAAGAAATACCTCTGGCAATTCAGAAAACAAACTAAGCAAGCAAGAAAAAAATGATGGCTGGCAGCTGTTGTTTAATGGCAAATCAACAGATGGCTGGCATACTTACGGAAAAAGTAAAGCAGGCAACGAATGGAAAGTTGAAAACGGCGCTTTCCATTTGGACGCATCGACAAAAAACAAAGAAAGTGGCGATCTGGTTACTGATGAAGAATATGAAAATTTTGATTTGAAATTAGACTGGAAAATTTCGGAGAAAGGAAACAGTGGCATTATTTTTTATGTCCATGAAGACCCCGCCAAATATGAAGAAACCTATGTCACTGGAATAGAAATGCAGGTTTTGGATAATGGAACGCCAACTCGTTTGGGTCAGCCTGACGGAAAGCTTTACACACACAGAGCCGGCGATTTGTACGACCTATTGGCTGCCAAAGAAGTAGCCAATCCCTTGGGAGAATGGAATCACGCAGAAATAAAATCAGTCAATGGGAAACTGGATTTTTATTTAAATGGAGAGCATTCGCTTTCAACCAATTTATGGGATAATAATTGGAAACAAATGGTGGCTATCAGTAAATTCAAATACATGCCCGCTTTCGCTACCTTTAAAAAAGGAAAGATTGCGCTCCAGGATCATGGAGACGATGTTTGGTATAAAAATATCCGTATCAAAGTTTTGTAATTAGTCTTTTGTTTTTACGAAATAAAATTTTCGTTTATTTGTTTGTTTACTACAAATTTTGATGTCCGTAAATTTGAATTAGAATGATTAAGAAAAAACTAACGCTTATAATATTTTTACTGTTCCTTTCCGCTTTTTACCTCCCGGATGCATATGGGCAAACAATGCCCGCTTTTAAAATGAAATTAAGCACCGGCAAAGTTTTCTCTTCTTCTGAAATTTCGCATAAAAAGCCTGTGGTTCTGATATATTTTGCGCCTGATTGTGAACATTGCCAGGTGTTGATGAAGAAGGTTTTTTCTCAGATCAACCATTTCAAAAACACCGAAATGATAATGGTAACTTTTGAGCCGTTGCAGGTTCTTCCTGGCTTTGAAAAACAATTTCAAACATCTAAATATCCAAACATAAAAGTTGGTTCGGAGGTCCCGGTTTTTTTCTTTCAAAAATATTATCAGTTACAACACACGCCTTTCACAGCGCTGTTTGATAAAAATGGAAAGCTGATTGTTTCTTATAAAGATTATACCCCGGTGGATGATTTGATCAAAAAATTAAAAGGCCTGGAGAAAAAATAATTCATCCTTCCTTTAAAATATTGACTTTGGCTTCATGAAAACTTTTGCTGATAAAATAATTTCTTTCAATAAAAATATTGTATTCAGCGGCCAATTGCCGAAGAATGTCAGTATTATGAATCCTTTTAAAGAAAACAAAGAAGCGCTGCAGATTTCCACAAAATTTTATAAAAAATTTTATAACGACACCAATAAAAGACATCTCATTCTTGGAATTAATCCGGGCAGATTTGGCGCAGGTGTCACAGGTGTACCATTTACGGATACCAAAAGATTATTGGAAGAATGCGGTTTGAAATTTGACGGAAAATCAACTCACGAACCTTCCGCCACTTTTATTTACGAAATGATCAATGCTTATGGTGGCGTGGAAAAATTTTATTCAAAATTTTATATTCATTCTGTTTGTCCGCTTGGCTTTACGATCATTAATGATAAAGGCAAAGAAATAAATTATAACTATTATGACAGCAAAGAATTGACAGATTCAGTATACGATTTTATTATTGAAAATTTAAAAAAACAAATCAGTTTTGGAATCAGCACGGATGTTTGTTTTTGTTTTGGCACCGGAAAAAATGTAAATTTTTTGAAAAAAATAAATGAAGAATTTCGTTTCTTTCAAAAGATAGTTCCGCTCGAGCATCCAAGATTTATCATGCAATATAAATCGAAATCAAAACAATTTTATCTTGATAAATATTTGGAAGAACTGGGGAAGGTAAAATAAAAAATATTTTTAGTAAACAAACAAATAACGCCATTTTTTTATTTACCGGAAACCGTTGTATCTAACACTAAACGAGCTTCTTCTTTATCCTTTTTTGCTTTCTTTTTAAAAAACCCCCGGAGCAAAAAATTGTGTTGAACAGCTTCCAGATCCTCGTCTAATTTTTTACTCGCCGATTGCAAATTTTGTAAAGTATTCTTTAATCCAGCAGCCGTTTTTTCATCGTGCAAAAACATCCCGGCGGGCGCATTTTTATTATTTAATCCTTTGTTCAAATTAATCGTTGCCGAATCTAAATTTCCCATGATCTCTTTTGATTGATCGGCTACTTTTTGGAGTTGCGAAACGGTTGTTCGCAGCTTGCTGAAAACAACGGTATCAGACACCAGATCATTTGCCAAAGTGCCTTTGTCATTGAGTTTGGCGGTATAAGCGGAAGCATTTGCAGAAAGTTTTTCAAGGTTCGCGGAAGCCATTTTTAAAGTAATAACCGTCTTATCAAGCTCGTTTGCAAAGGTTTCATCTGTAAGCAATTTCCCGATGGAACCTTTTCCGGCGACAAGCTGGTTGCTGAGTGTTTTAAAATTAGCGGTGATCGCAAGAAGATTATCATTATTTTTTGAAAGCGTGTTCATCATCTCATCCGTACTTAATAATTTGTCGTTATTCAAAATATCGCCTTCCTGAATTTGTGCCGCTTTGGAAGTGCCTCCATAAATTTCAATAATTTTATTTCCAATAAGACCATCAGTACTTAAGCGCGCTTTTGCATTTTTTCTAATATACGGGAGAGATTGCTCATCAATATTCATATCTACTTCCACTCTACCGTTTCCAATAAGATCTACATTTTTTATCGTGCCTACTTTTACTCCTGAAAACCAAACATTGTTTCCCTTCTGCAGCCCATTTACATTTTCAAAAAATGATTTTATTGTTATCGAATTTCCAAAAGTTTTCTTTTGCGAACCAAGCGTAAGCACGGTCCAAATAAAGATCCCAAGTCCGAGGAAAATAAAAATTCCTACGATTATCGCCCTTCTGTTTCCTGTCGATCTCATAATTAAGTAATAAAATTATATTTATAAAAATTTTGAATTCTTTCGTCATCGGCCTCAAAAACTTCATCAAAAGTACCTTGCTTTATAAACTTTCCATCAAATAACATCGACACTTTATCGCCGGTTGTTTTTGCACAAGTCAAATCATGGGTAATGATGATTGACGTGGTATTAAATTGATGTTTCACTTGATTGATCAAATTATTAATTTCAATGCTTGTTATCGGATCGAGACCTGACGTGGGTTCATCGTACAACATAATTTTCGGTTGCAGAATTAATGTGCGTGCAATTCCAATTCTTTTTCTTTGGCCACCGGATAATTCTGCTGGCATTTGATTGATCGTTTGCAATAATCCTACCGCATCTAAAACTCTTTCGATTTGTTGAGTCACCTCTTTCTTTGACAAATGTTTTGAATGGCGAACCAGTGGAAAAGCAAGGTTTTCTCTTACGGTCATGCTGTCATATAAAGCGCTGCTTTGAAACGAAAAACCAATCTGCAAGCGAAGCTTTTGTAATTCTTTTTCGTTCAATAATTCCACTTCTTTTCCTAAAACATTTACACTTCCCGCATCGGGTTTTAATAAGCCACAAACAATTTTTATCAGTACCGATTTCCCTGTTCCTGATCTTCCTAAAACCACTACGTTCTCCTTATTTTTCACTTCAAGATTTACGCCACGCAACACATGATTTTCTCCAAAAGATTTATATAAATCCAGGATGGAAATGGCGATCTCATTGTGATCATTATTTTCATTTTCCGTTTTCATCAATACCTGATACTATTGGTTATCTGAACAATAAGAATTTCTTCTATAAAAATTAAAAACATGGAAAGAACGACAGATAAATTAGCCGCTTTTCCAACTCCTTCTGTTCCATTTTTTGCATGGAACCCTTTATAACAACCAACCATACCGATCGTAAATCCATAGACAATGCTTTTTATTAAAGAAGAAAAAACATCTAAAAAAGAGATCTTTTCAAAAGCCTGTTGAAAAAAAGTAATAAAACTGGTCATTTCATTTTGATGCACATTAATATAAGCGCCCATCATCGCTACAAATCCGGTATAACACATCAACATCGGAATCATCAATGTTGTTGCTAAAACGCGGCTCACTACTAAAAATTTAAAGGGGTTAACCGCCGAAACTTCCATGGCATCAATCTGTTCAGTTACTTTCATCGAACCTAATTCCGCGGCGATGTTTGAGCCCACTTTTCCTGCACAAATCAGCGCCGTTACCAAAGGCGCCAAAGCCCGGATGATGGCAATTGCTACCAAACTTGGCAACCAGCTTGTAGCACCAAATTCCGACAACGATGGGCGCGATTGTTTGGTAAAAACAAGGCCGGTAATGAAACCCGTGAGCGTTATTAAAAAAAGAGATTTATATCCCACTTCATAACACTGCCTGATGATTTCTTTAATCTCATAAGGTGGTTTAAAAAGTTCTTTAAAAAATTTGATTATAAACTGGAAAGCAGAATAAAGATCAATAAAGAAGGCATCAATTTTCTTTGAAATGAGATTTTTTTCGACCGGTTTAAGATTCATCATGCTTCGCGAAGCTTTTGTTTATTTCAAAGCAAAGATGACACCTGAAAATCAAAATATAGAAATTATTATAAGGAAAAAAGTTTCACAAAGGAAATGCAGCATGATAATTGAAAGATTTTTTATAAAAAATTTTTTCAATAAAATCTTTAGCCATGACTCTCTTTGGATTTCTGATCCTTTTATTGATTGCTGCTATTTGCGGCGGCATTGGCCAATCGCTTGCCGGTTACGACCTCGGCGGATGTTTGGTTTCTATTGTTGTCGGATTTATTGGCGCTTACATTGGTTTGTGGGTTGCCGGAAAAATGGGTTTACCTGATTTTTTTACAATCAATGTTGATGGCAAACCATTCCCCATCATTTGGGCAATAATCGGCTCGGCAATATTTACATTTATTGTTGCTTTACTGCGCAGGGCTTTTACAGGAAGAACTTAAGAATTATTTTTCGTCCAAAGTTTTATCAAAGCCAAGAACAACCGAATTGATACAATAACGCAAACCTGTTGGCGCCGGGCCGTCTTCAAAAACGTGACCCAGATGAGAATGACATTTTCCACATTCTACTTCTGTGCGCTTCATTCCGAAGGAATTATCCTGAAGATAAATAAGGCTTTCTTTGCTGATCGGTTCAAAAAAACTCGGCCAGCCGCAGCTGCTGTTAAATTTTCCATTACTTCTAAAGAGTGGGTTTCCGCAAACGGCACAATAATAAGTTCCAACCTCATTATGTTGATAAAATTTCCCTGTCCCCGGCCTTTCAGTTCCTTTCTCCCGCGCAATATGATAAACGTCTGCCGGCAATATTTTCTTCCATTCGTCATTACTAATTTGCCCGATATTTTTATCCTCTTTTAAAAAACCGGCATTTTTTTCTTCTGTATTCATTTTGTTTACTTTTAATTTTTAGAAAGAAAAGTGGCTTCTGTAAAATTAAACAATCAAAAACAGATGATTTGGTAAAAAAAATTCGTTTTTATTGCCTTGCGGCTGATTTTTAATTTTCATCGAGTATATTTGGTGCTCACAAGGATTTTATAAAGCCGATGTTCAATCTTATTTTATTTGGCCCTCCAGGCAGCGGAAAAGGAACGCAGTCAGAAAAACTGATTGCAAAATATAATCTTAAACACCTTTCAACCGGTGATTTATTGAGAAGCGAAATTTCACGAAAAACCTCGTTAGGCTTAGAAGCAAAAAAATTTATGGATAAAGGCAACTTAGTGCCAGATGAAGTGGTAATTGGAATGATAAACGACGCGCTCGATAACAACCCTGAGGCAGAAGGATTTTTGTTTGATGGTTTTCCGCGCACGGCAATCCAGGCCCAGGAATTGGATAATCTTTTAGCCCGAAAAAATACTTGTATTGATGTGATGCTTGCACTGAATGTAAGCGAAGATGAACTGATTCACCGTTTGCTAAAACGCGGCGAAACCAGCGGCCGCACGGATGATAATAATGAACAGGTGATCAGAGCGCGAATCGCAGAATACCATAAAAAAACGGCTACAGTAGCAGATCATTACCAAAAAGCTCATAAAGTAGTGATGGTAAAAGGCGAAGGAACTGTTGAAGAAATTTTTGAAAGACTTTCAAAAGAAATTAATCGTTTGATGGAAATTGAAAATTGCTGAGTTAAGGGATTTTTTGTTCTGTATTTTTCTTTAACCATTCCACTATTTCTTCAAATTTTTTTTCTCCTATGGAAATGGAAATTATATAATTTTTCTTCATTGGCGGAAAGTTGAAACCCATTCTCTTCTAATAGCGCAATCATTGTAACAGCACCTGTTCTTTTATTTCCATCAACGAAGGGACGATTGATAATAAGGCTTTCTCCTAAAGCAGCAGTTTTTTTTCAAAAATAGATGAATACAAATCTTCACCATCAAAAAATTGGAACGGTCGCCAATTGCAGATTCTAATAAACCAGAATCTCGAAGTCCATCCGAACCCCCATATCTTTCAATAGTAAATTTATGAAGATTAAGAATATCCTCTAACAGAATCATTTCGCAAGCTTTTTTAGAGTTTTATCATAACGCTCACTAATAGATTCAAAATGTTGGGATAAATTATAAACTTTTATGTCTGATTTATTGTCACTTTTGTCTAATTGGCTCAGAATGTTTTTTAAAGTTTCTTCATTCTCTAATGACTTGATCTTTTCAATTGCTTTTAACTTCATTTCACTAATACTCATAGCTAAACATTTTATTTATCAAGTTTAAGAAATATTCTCTCTAATTTTTGTTTCTTCCAATTCGTGTAAATTCGTGTAATCCCCGTCTGAACAGATTAGTTCGGGTGGGAGTGGTAAAATATTTAAAAATGAAACTTGGTAACTATATAACAGGAAAATGGATTGAAGGTGATGGTGAAGGGCAGCAATTGTACAATGCTGTAAATGGCGAGGTGATCGCAACTGCAACCACCAAAGGTCTGGACTTCTCCTCCATCCTCGAATATGGAAGAAAAACCGGAAGCCCGGCTTTACGAAAATTGACTTTTCAGGAAAGAGGAAGAATGCTGAAAGCGCTGGCGCTTCATCTTTTGAAACATAAAGAAGCGTTTTATAAAATTAGTTACAAAACCGGCGCAACCCGCGCCGATGGTTGGGTTGACATTGAAGGTGGAATTGGAAATTTATTTTCAAATGCATCTTTACGTAGAAAATTACCCGATGAAATTTTTGCACTGGATGGGGAAAATATTGGCTTAAGCAAAGGCGGCACCTTTGCAGCTCAACATATTTTATTGCCAAAAGAAGGTGTGGTAATTCATATCAACGCGTTTAACTTTCCGGTGTGGGGAATGCTGGAAAAAATTGCGGTAAATTTATTGGCCGGCGTTGCAGCGGTTGTAAAACCGGCAACCATTACTTCTTTTTTAACGGAAGCGGTTGTAAGAGAAATTGTTGCTTCAAAAATTTTACCCGAAGGCGCATTGCAATTAATTTGCGGTAGCGCCGGCGACCTTCTTGACCACGTTACTTCACAAGATGTCATCACTTTTACCGGTTCTGCTTCTACAGGTTTGATGCTGAAATCTAATCCCAATGTGCTCCGTGAAAATGTTCCCTTCAATCTTGAAGCTGATTCATTGAATTGCATTGTACTCGGCGATGACGTAACGCCCGAAGCGCCGGAGTGGGATATTTTTATCAAAGAAGTTAGAAAAGAAATGACTTCTAAATGCGGTCAAAAATGCACCGCCATCCGTAGAATTTTTGTGCCTGAAAATAAAATGGAAGATGTGTGGAAGGCCATCAGTAACTCTTTATCTCAAACTACAATCGGCAATCCTGAGAATGAAAAAGTAAGAATGGGCGCTCTTGCAGGGCAATCTCAAAAACAGGAAGTTCTGCAACAGGTTCAGAAATTATTGGCTTCTTCTCAAATTCTTTACGGAAGTCTTGATAGTGTGGAATTAATTGATGCGGATGATAAAAAGGGCGCTTTTATTAGTCCGCTCTTATTAAAAAATGAACGCCCTTTTGAAAGCGATGAAGTTCATAATATAGAAGCATTTGGCCCCGTAAGCACCATAATGCCTTATAAAAATATAGAAGAAGCGATTGCGTTGGCAAAACTGGGAAAAGGAAGTTTATGCAGTTCGGTTGTTACAGTAAACCAACAATTTTCAAAGAATTTCATTCTGGGTGCGGGTACTTTTCACGGAAGAATTTTAGTGCTTAACAGAGATTGTGCAAAAGAAAGTACTGGTCATGGCTCGCCTTTGCCCATGCTGATTCATGGCGGCCCCGGAAGAGCGGGTGGCGGGGAAGAAATGGGCGGTTTGCGTGGTATAAAACATTATATGCAAAGAGTGGCGGTGCAGGGTTCGCCAACAATGTTGACGGCCATTACAAATGTTTATCAGCCCGGATCAAAAGGGAAAATTGATGCGATTCATCCTTTTAAAAAATATTTTGAAGAATTGGAAATTGGCGATCAGATCATTACTGAAAAAAGAAAAATTACTTCAGAAGATATTGACAAGTTTGCCGGTTTAAGCGGCGATCATTTTTATGCACATATAAAGACAACTGATTTTTCGGATACTATGTTTAATGAACAAGTGGCGCACGGTTATTTTATTATGAGCGCGGCAGCGGGTTTATTTGTGGATAGCTATGAGAAAAATCCGGTGTTACTAAATTATGGGATTGACGAATTGCGCTTTACAAAGCCGGTTTATTCCGGCACGGAAATTTATGTAAGATTTACGTGCAAGGAAAAGATTTCGCAGGAACTAAAAGAGATAACTCCTGAAACAGCGCATGTAAAAGGAATTGATATTCCGAAAGGAATTGTAAAATGGTACGTGGAAATTTTGGATGAAACAGAAGAGCCTTTGATTGGTGTGGCTACGATTTTGACAATGGTTAGACAGAAATCGTAATTTTTTTGAAAAAGAAATAAAATACATTTGAATTAGAAACAAGTTTTATGAACGACATCAAAGAGGGATATGTAACTTCTCACACCGAACACGGAATTACAACCATCGAGTTTTTTCATCCGCAGAGTAATTCATTACCCGGGAAAATTTTAGATGAGTTGTCACAGGAAATACATTATTCGGGCACGCATGATACAAAAGTAGTGATACTAAAAAGCGCAGGGGAGGGAGCGTTCTGCGCCGGGGCAAGTTTTGATGAATTAATCGCCGTGAAAAATGAAAAAGAAGGAATGGACTTTTTCATCGGCTTCGCCAATGTAATCAACGCGATGAGAAAATGTCCCAAATTAATTATAGGGCGCATCCATGGAAAATGTGTCGGAGGCGGTGTAGGCCTTGCTGCTGCTGTCGATTATGCGATCGCTACAAAAGAAGTTGAAGTAAAATTAAGTGAACTTGCTATAGGCATGGGACCATTTGTCGTAGGCCCTGCAATTGAAAGAAAAATTGGAAAATCTGCTTTTAGCCAGCTTGCCATTGATGCAACTTTGTGGAGAAATGCCGATTGGGCGAAACAAAAAGGATTATTTGCAGAAGTTCATCAATCGGTAAACAACATGGATGAATCGGTTTACAGGCTGGCAAATACACTCGCACATTCAAATCCTGAAGCAATGACGGAAATGAAAAAAATATTTTGGCAAGGAACAGAAAACTGGGATACGCTTTTAAGAGAAAGAGCAACAATAAGCGGCCGTTTAATTTTGAGTGATTTTACAAAAAAAGCAATTGAGACCTTTAAAAATAAGCGAAAAGTTAAATCCTGACAAGTGTTGTTGATTTCAATTTAAACCCTTTTAAATTTTGAATTATGCAATGGATGGGAAGAAGAGAAAGTGCGAATGTTGAGGATCGGCGCGGCGTGTCTGGTGGTGGTTTGGCAGTAGGCGGAGGCGTCATTGGCGTAATTTTTATTCTTGCAAAATTTTTATTGGGTGGCGGAGATCTGAACGATCTGCAACAATTGGTTCCGCCGCAACAACAGGAAATGACAGCAGAACAAAAAGCCGCTGAAGATAAACAAGCCGCTTTTGTAAAAGTGGTTCTCGCTGATACCGAAGATGTTTGGACAAAATTATTTGGCGATATGGGCAAAACTTACACAGATCCGACGCTGGTTCTTTTTAATGGAACTACCACGTCCGCCTGCGGAAATGCAAGCGCTGCAACCGGTCCTTTTTATTGTCCTGCAGATCAGGATTTATATATCGATCTTTCTTTTGCCCAGCAACTAAAAGATCAGTTTGGCGCCACGGGCGACTTCGCAATGGCTTATGTGGTGGCTCACGAGGTTGGCCATCATGTACAGGACCTGTTGGGCGTTACTTCAAAAATGGAACAAATACGACAGCGGGTAAGTGAAACAGAATACAATAAATATTCTGTACGCCTCGAATTGCAGGCAGATTTTTATGCAGGCATTTGGGCACATTACGATCAAAAAATGAAAAACGTCATTAATTCGGAAGATATCCAGGAAGCGTTAAACGCAGCAAACGCCATTGGCGACGATCGTTTGCACCAGCAATACCAGGGAACTGTTACGCCAGATTCTTTTACACACGGCACTTCTGCCGAAAGAATGTATTGGTTTAAAAAAGGTTATGACACCGGCGATCTGAGCCAGGGAAATACGTTTGCGGCGGCAAGTTATTAATTATCGCTTCTGCCAATTAATAATTAATGCCTTTTAAAATATTGAATTTCCTGTTCATGCTTTTCTGCGGCTTCCCTGCTGGAGAAAGTTCCCAGGTTTCTGCGCTTATGAGTTTTAGGGTTTAATTTTCTTGAATACAACCGGTATTCGCCTGATTTTAATTTTCGTATCATGATTTATTTTTCATAAGAAATAACAATGAGAGTGCCAGAAAACCTTTAATACAACACCTGGCAATTATTGCAGAAAAAACTTCTCCTGTTTGTTTTTCCTAAATGTTTTTTTACAAAAGGAATATTACATCGGGGGCAAATTTTTTTCGTATGAGCCAGCCAATGTTTCCTCAAAACATATTGCTTTTTCCATTCTAAAAAATCAAAACTATAATTGCGCGCTTCTTTAATTAATTCCTTTATTTTATTCGGAGGAATGTTGCCGATTTTACTTTCAGGATGTAGAAAAATTCTGAAAAGCACTTCATTTTTGAGAATATTTCCAACTCCGGAAAAAATATTTTGATTAAGCAAAGCGTCACAAACTAGCATGTCTGGTACTTCCTTTAATTTTTCTTTTGCCGCTTTTGGATTCCATAAATCGCTGATCACATCTGATGTCCAGTCGTATACTTCATCTAAACTTCCTTCAATAAATTTTACTGAACAGGCGTAAAAATTCATTTCTCCGGAATCAAAAATTAAACGAAGCCTTGGTGTGCGATCTTTTTGTTCATTGATTTTATAACTGCCAAAAAGCATGAAATGAATTTTGACGGTAAAATCTTTAAAACAAATTAAAAAATGTTTGCCCCAGCTTTTAAAATCAATAATTTTCTTTCCTGCTAAACGCTGAATATCCTGTTTGCTATTTCCTTCTATGCTTACAATTTTTTTCCCAATAAAAGGTTGAACTTCCTCTTTTAAAATAACAATTGACGGGCCTTCGGGCATACATATTTTTTGTTTGTATCTTCAAAAGTTAAACCAACATTTTTATACAAAACAAGATTCGCCAATATTTGTTTGTTCACTGCAAAAGATTTCGAGAACTAAATTTGTATAAATAAATCGGTCATGGAAAAATTAAATAGACCCACTTTCTTTCGAACACAAGCTTCTTTTCGAAAATGGTTAGAAGAAAATCACGATAAAGCAAAAGAATTATTAGTTGGGTTTTATAAAGTTAATAGCGGCAAACAAAGCATGGCGTGGAATGCATCTGTTGATGAAGCCATTTGTTTTGGCTGGATAGATGGCATCAGAAAATCAATAGATGCTGAAAGTTATTCCATTCGTTTTACGCCAAGAAAACCCGGAAGTATCTGGAGCGCAATCAATATTCAGAAAGTTGAAACCCTTTCAAAACAAGGATTGATGCATCCATCAGGAATGGCCGCATTCGAGAAAAGAGAAGAGAAAAGATCTGCCATTTATTCTTATGAAAAATCGCCAGAAAAACTTTCAGGCGATTTTTTAAAAAAATTTAAATCAAATAAAAGAGCATGGAAATTTTTTCAATCAATGGCGCCTTCTTATCAGAGAACCGCCATTCATTGGGTAATGAATGCCAAACAGGAAAGTACCAAATCGAAACGCCTTAATGAATTAATAAATGACAGCCAAGCAGAAAGAAAAATAAAAGCATTAAATTACTAAAATGATTTACGACTTTATTATTATTGGCTGCGGCTTAATTGGTTCAGCAGCGGCAAAATATATAAGTGACCAGGAAAAAAATGTTGCCTTGATCGGGCCGGATGAAGAAACGGTTTTAGATCAAAAAATTGTTTTTGCAAGTCATTACGATCGTGGGCGGATTCAAAGAATTTTTGGGAAAGATTCGGTATCAACTTTGCTGAATTATCAGTCTGCAAATGAATATGCTTCCATTGAAAACCAGACGGGTATTCATTTTCATTCTACTGAAGGTTGTCTTTATGTTAATCCTTATGGCAAGGACGAATATCTTGGCCGTGTATTAGCGCAGTCGCAAATTTTTAAAAGCAATTATCAATCTCTCGAAACAAGTGAATCTTTAAATTCGTTTACGCCCGATTTTGATTTTCCAAAAACATCCGCGGGCATTTTTGAACCTTCGCCGTCCGGGCATATTAATCCACGCCTTTTGATAAAAGCTCAATTAAAGTTGTTCAAAAAAAATGGTGGCAAAATTTTTAACGACCTCGCAAAAGAGGTTCGCTGTGAAAATAATGAAATGAAAATTATAACACATGCCGGCAAAATTTATCAATCAAAAAAAGTGTTGCTTGCGCCGGGAGCGTTTATAAATTTTTTCAATCTTTTAAAAACAAAATTAGTTTTAACGCTTAAAAGCGAAACAACAATTTGGGCAAAAACCAACGCAGACGAGGCTTCGCGCTTGTCAAAACTTCCGGCACTTTTATATAAAATTAATGAGCCAGAGCTTGATGATATTTATTTAGTGCGGCCACTTGAATATCCGGATGGGAACTTTTATTTAAAAATGGGTGCAAATTTTCGTGACGATGTTTTCTTTAAAAGTTTAAAAGAAATACAGGATTGGTTTAAAAGTGAAAGCAATGAGCATGATTTAAAAATCATGAAGCAAGCTTTGACAAAATTAATTCCATCGCTAAAAGTTGACAAAATCCAACCCAAAAAATGCATCGTCTCTTATACGCAACATGGCCAAACCTATATCGGTGAAGTTGACAAAAATTTGTTTGTGGCGGCAGGCGGAAACGGTTATTCAGCAATGAGTTCAGACGCGTTGGGCAAAATCGCAGCTACTTTATTAATAGAAAATAAATTTCCAAAAGAATTTTTTCAGGAAGATTTCCGGCCGGTTTTTACAAACTAACATTCAACATTTAAACGGCAGTAAACAAACTTTTATTCCAGTATTTCCATATCTAAAATCTGATTCTTTCTCCATTTCACTTCTTCGGTACACCATTTGAAGTAATCAAAAAAAATTATTTATGACCCCTGGAACCGTCCTTCAGTATTTTCATTGGTATATGCCAAATGATGGAAATTTATGGAAACAAATAAAATCAGAAGCGCCCAGGTTGAAAAGTCTCGGGTTCACTTCAATCTGGTTTCCCCCGGCATATAAAGGCGCAGGCGGCGGCTACAGCGAAGGCTATGACGTTTATGATCTTTACGATCTGGGGGAATTTGACCAGAAAGGCTCGGTGCGCACCAAATACGGAACCCGCCAGGAATATTTAGATGCAATTGATGCAGTGCACGAGTGTGGTATGCGCGTAATGGTCGATGTTGTATTGAATCATAAGGCCGGCGGCGATGAATTGGAAAAAATAAAAGTGGTAAAAGTAAATCCGGAAAACAGAACAAAAGTTATTTCTGCGCCTTTCGAAATTGAAGCGTTTACGAAGTTTACTTTTCCTGGGCGGGCAAAAAAATATTCGGAATTCGAATGGAATTTTATGTGCTTTTCAGGAGTTGATACTGCTAATAATTTAAATGAAAGAGGCATTTTTAGAATTTTAAATGGATATGGAGATGCGTGGCAAACCATGATCAGCGATGAAAAAGGGAATTATGATTTTTTAATGTTTAATGATATCGATTTCCGCAATGAAGCCGTTCGCACAGAACTGATAAGTTGGGCGAAATGGTATTGGTATCAAAAGAATTTTGACGGAGTGCGGCTTGATGCGGTAAAGCATATTACGCCGTCTTTTTATGGAGAATGGTTAAAAGAATTAAGAAAATATACAGGCAAAGAAATATTTGCGGTTGGAGAATATTGGGCGCCAGGTTTTCTTGATTTATTGTTGAAATATATTGAAGCTACAGACGGCCAAATGAGTTTGTTTGATGCTTCGCTGCACCAAAATTTTCACGTTGCTTCCCAAATAAAAAACCAATATGATCTAAGAAAAATTTTGGATGAAACCTTGGTAAAAGCGATGCCGGAAAAAGCGGTGACCGTAGTTGATAATCATGACACGCAACCATTGCAAGCGCTGGAAGCGCCTGTGGAAGCGTGGTTCAAAGCGATTGCTTACGCGATCATCTTACTTCGGGCAGAAGGATACCCTTGTGTTTTTTACCCGGATCTTTATGGCGCACATTATAAAGACAAGGATAAACAAGGAAATGAACAGGAGATCTGGCTAGCAAAGGTAGAGGAATTAGAACAACTTTTACAGGCGCGATGCAATCATGCTTTTGGGCCTCAGCGCGATTATTTTGATCATCCAAATTGCATCGGCTGGACCAGAGAAGGGGATGATGATCACAGCGGCTGCGCGGTTTTAATATCTAATGGCGATGATGGATTTAAAAATATGGAAATCGGGAACAGATACGCTGAAAAAAAATTCATTGATCTATTAGGGAAGAATCCCGCAGAAGTCGAGATTAATGGTGAAGGCTGGGGAAATTTTTTCGCATCGTCTGGGTCCGTTTCTGTTTGGATTGAGAAACAGTAACAAACGAACCAACCGTTTTTCTGTTCTCTTTTAACCCAAATTTTTACTTTCTTTTAAAAATCGGAACGGTACTGCAAGGTTCTCCATACATAATGCTTTTAACGACGGGACGCAATATTTTTGTTATGGCCACATATGCTGATTCAGGAATTTTTTTATCGCCACAACCTTTTATGACCACTCTCTTTCCTTCAAATTCTTTCACGTCTATTTTCTCAATATTTTTTGAAAATAAAATATTGAAAACTTCTTTTTCGTTTCCAAAAACAATTTCTTTTGCAAAGGGCTGAAGATAAGTAACCGCCAGCATGTAAGCCCACAAAGGAATGATCGCATCTGTTGAACAAGTGATGGCAACATTTTTATTTTGATAAACATTCCAATCCAGATTCTTCAATGCCTCTCGGTATTCTTTTTCTTTTAAAATAAGCCCCATAAATAGGTAACTCTTCAAATCAAAAAGCACCAATTCTTCCTTCGGATAAAATTCCTCAAGATCGAGCGTCACCAGAGCGCTTTGTGCTACTTTATTAATAATCACTTCTTCCATAATTCTAATTTGTGTAAAGTTACTAAATCATTTTTCCGGTTTTTTGTTTGTTTACTGTAAAATTGAGTAGGAAGGTAGCCATTATTTGGCTACCTGTCCTCTCACACCACCGTGCGTACCGTTCGGTACACGGCGGTTTGTTAGAAAAGATTTCTCTGATGTTCCGTTTTCCAATAGTAATAGTTA
>Ga0207652_10000159_pt1 | contig 73101 bp, 57 predicted proteins | sample KBSC63BmetaG_FD_184334 | JGI IMG/M metagenome (GOLD analysis project Ga0207652, IMG submission 184334) | Corn rhizosphere microbial communities from Kellogg Biological Station, Michigan, USA - KBS C6-3B metaG (SPAdes) (version 2) | ecosystem: Host-associated > Plants > Roots > Rhizosphere ... | reverse complement strand
CCACCTTTGGACGACTTTTTTGTGGAAAGATGGTAGCCGGTTGAAGTAGCGATCTGATCCTTAAACCATTCAATGGTTTGATTTACCTCAGCGTCGGAAGTGCTTGTGGCGATTGAAGTTGAATTATTGAGCACAAAATGCCCGTTATGCACCTGCATAGCCAGCGGCTTCGGAATGATCGCAATTGAATCGCCTGCTTTTGCATAAAAAGTGGTAAACGAAAAAAGCGCAAAAAAGCAAATTAAAAGAAATGAGCGGTTAGCAGAAGGCTTGCAATTTTTTTTCATTGATAATGATTTGTTATAAAAAGCCTAAGATACGGATAGTTGGATAACAAAGTAACAGGGCTCCCATTTTGCGCAATTTCAAATAACATTCATAACGCGAAAGTTGGTAATTTGGGTAACTTCGCTAAGTCCCATTCCAATTATGTTTTTAAATTAACTGAACCATTATCTTTCTTTATTTCTCATCCTATTTTCTTATAAACAACGCATCAGTTAAATCCCTGAAAGTATGGTACAGCTATTCTGCGACATGACTCATGCTTACCTTTTGTTTCGCTTTTTTGACAAAAATGATCACAAACGGCACACAAACCATGAACATGACACCTATCCACAAAAAGACATCCATATAAGAGAGTACCGTTGCCTGCACATCCACCAATCTTTCTTGTAATGAAATGGCCATTTTTCGGGCAATATCCCATGGCATTCCTTTAGCCTGGAAACCGCGGCTCAGGGCTTCCACTCTTTGTTGCACTTTAGGATCGGTAACATCCAAATGCATCAAAAGATTGCTTCTATGAAGCTGATTATCGCGGAGCAGGTAAGTGGAAATAATAGCTACACCAAATGAACCTCCAAGCTGACGCATCATCCCAGAAATGGCGGCACCCTGACCGATTGCCGCGCCTTCCAGTGTAGAAAGAGCAAGGGTTGTAACAGGAATAGAAAGTAATCCCAGTCCAACTCCCCGGATAACGAGTATCCAGAAAAAAGCATCGCTTCCCGTGTTCGGTGTCAGCACTTTGTAAGCCATCATACTGTAAATAAAGAAAATGATCATGCCCGCAGTGATCAGGTACCGAAACGGTACGCCTTTTTCCATCATTTTCCCCACAAATGGCATCATGATGGCCGTAAAAACGGTGCTTGGAATCATTAACATTCCGGCCTGGAGCGCTGTCCAACCCATAATTGTTTGTGTATAAAGCGGAATAATAAATGTAGATCCGAACAAACCAAATCCCAATACAAAAGAAAGAATACTTCCAAGGGAAAGATTACGGTCTTTTAGTACGCGCAATTCAACTACCGGATGTTTATACACCCGTTCGCGCCAGATAAAAAGGTAAAATCCAAAAAAACAAATAACTGATAAGGTGGTGATCAGGTTGCTGTTAAACCAGTCTTCCTCCTGCCCTTTTTCAAGAATAAATTGCAGCGAACCGATAGCGATTATGAGTAAGGCAATTCCCAGCCAGTCGACATTTCGCGCCTTTACTTTCTCGGCAAATTTTGGACTTTTTACAAACTGAAGTGTGAGTAAAGTAGCGATGACGCCAACAGGAATATTGATGTAAAAAATATACGGCCATGAATAATTATCTACAATCCACCCACCGAGCGGCGGCCCAAGTGTAGGTCCCACAATTACGCCAAGCACATAAATGGTTTGTGCCATTGCTCTTTTTTCGATAGGGTAACTTTCTGTGATGATGGTCTGAGCGGTTACAAGCAACGCGCCGCCACCGATTCCCTGAATAAACCTGAAAACAATCAGTTCATTAATGCTCGTTGCGTTTCCGCAAGCCCACGAAGTGAAAGTGAAAATGATGATGGAAGCGGCAAAATAATTTCTTCGTCCAAATTGCTGACTGAGCCAGCTTGTCATCGGCATTACGATAACATTGGCAATCGCATAAGCTGTTATCACCCAGGTAATCTCGGTGAGAGAAGCGCCAAGACTTCCCTGCATAGTGGGCAAGGCAATGTTCACAATAGTAGTATCAATGATCTGAAGCAGTGCACAAATGACGGCTGTTATCGTGATAACGACGCGCTTAAACCCATATTCAACTAATGAGTTGCCTTCCATATTTTATAAAGATTTTACACTGTCAATATTCAAGCCTGTTTATAATTATAGTAACATATAATACAGTATAGTATTTAACTATCTGCATAAAAAAAATTATCCTGTTTTTATATTATCACGCATTTTCTTAACGGCTTTTACAGATTTCCTGATCTCACCAATCTGAAAATCACGGCTGGCAATGGTAAATAATTCTCCGACCCATGGTTCCACTTTTTCCCCCAACCCTTTTCCTTTAGCAGTCAGGTAAATTAGTTTACTTCTTCGGTCTGTAGCATCTTCACGCCTTTTTACCAGCCCTCGCTTGGTTAAATTATCAATTAGGTAAGTCATACTTGCTTTATCTTTTAATGTAAGATCAGCAAGTTCCTGTTGCTTAACACCATCCTTTCCCCATAAACATGCCATGATCTGATGCATTTCATAAGTAAGGTCTATATTATTTTCCCGGAACTTTTTTTGCATAAACTGGCGCAATTCATCTCTTAATTCAAATAATAAATGAGCAAATTGTCTGGTTGCTTCCGCCTTAGCATTTGATGTCACCATTGTTAATAAAATTTGTTGCGATATTGAAGAAAGATGAAATTAGGTGTGTAACAATTATGGATGAAAACGTTTAAAGCCATAGATCTGTATCCTTTTTGCAAAGTTATATTCATGATAGTTAAATAACAAACTATTTTTGTAAAAGTAATAAATATATTTGCCCGAAAAGAATAACTGGAGTTGTCATATTCAGGTTCACCTTTTTTAGCTAATTCATTATTTATGAAGGGTACCTCTTTAATTAAATAATTCTATGATGAAAATAAAAGGCAATTTTGGTGTGTCTATTTTATCACTTCAACATATTGTTTATGAAAACTTTACTCCTACCGGTTGATTTCACTCCCGCTACAGACAATGCAATCAATTTTGCTGCGGAATGGAGCGGGAAGTATCTGTATGACCGTATTATTTTATTAAGATCTTTTTATACTTCCATTTATGAAGGTATGCTTCTGTCGGGAGAGTTTGCAAATGTTGACGGGGATTATTTGAACAGGCTGCGGTCAGAGGAAAAGGAAAAACTCAGCAATTTATGCAACAAGCTTGACGGAATAACCGATCCTGGAATTAAAGTTCAAACTGCTGTAACAGAACTTCCTCTGGTGCGAAGCATTATTGAACTTATAAAAAAGGAGCATCCGGCAACCATCTTATTAGGCAGTGACCGAATCAACAATAACAACGAATCTCTTATCTCCGGAAATGTAATCAATGTTGCCAGGATAAGCCCGGTAAGGGTTTTGATCGTACCTTCCGGTTATACTTATCAACCCATTAAAAAAGTACTGGTTCCCTGCAATTTTAATGCTGTGGAAACTCTTAGTAAGGTCAACAGTCTTTATGCTTCCACTCAATGGCAGGATGTTGAACTAATGGTATTGAATGTGGATTCCAAACAAGGGCACCTAAACCCTGATGAAAAATTTAGAACAGCAGAAAATAGTCTTCACGATTATTTAAAAAACTTTCCGCACCGGATCTATTATGTGCCGGACAAAAATGTGATCGATGGCATCCTCAATTTTATCCAAAAAAATCAAGTGGAATTAATGATCGCGTTGCCAGGAAAATATAGCTTTCTCTATCAATTGACTCATAAAAGTGTTTCAGAAGCTTTATACCGCAATACCCAAATTCCGGTGATGATCCTTAAATAATTGGCCTGTTTTATTTTCAGTATTAAATACCTCCTTCTCTCTTGTTCATAAAGCTGACTTTACTGGTAATGTTATAAAAACTTCCTCCCCAATTGCCCACTCATTCTTTGTCGTCCTTACAACAAATACTAAATCTTTGATTAACAGCTCCGCTTCGTAAAAATTTCCCCAGAATGATATTTTCCGGATCGTTCCTTTTATGCCATTGTTGTCGGTGGCACTGATACTGAAACCTTCAGGCCTTATCATCACTTCTTTTTCATGGGCTTCTATTCCAAACCACGAAGCCTGTTGCGGTGTAAGCAAATTGTATTTTCCAAAAATACCGGTTACATATTCGTTCACAGGCTGGTAATAAATTTCCTTTGGTGTCCCCTGCTGCACGATCCTGCCTTCTTTCATCACTAATATTTCGTCGGCCCACGAAAGAGTATCCTGTGGATCGTGCGACGCAAGCAAACACGTTATTTGCAATCGCCCGGTAATATCTTCCAGCACGGCCTTTAATATGTTTTTGTGTATCGGATCGAGGTTGGAAAACGGTTCATCCAATATCAGCAACTTCGGATACTTTACGAGCAACATGCATAAGGCAATCCGCTGCTTTTCGCCACCGGAAAGCTGGTTGGTTTTGCTTTCCAGCAAATGGCTGATCTTGCAAATGTCAAACAATTGGGCAGCTTCAGCATCGTCAACATTCATTTGAAAGCAGATTAAATCTTTTATGACATAATTATTATGAAGTTCATAATGCTGGGATAAATAGGCGATACCTTTATGGCCGGCTAATAATTTTTCTTCCGGTCCACTTACTCTTTCGCCATTAAATAAAACCAATCCATTATCGGCCTGTACATGCCCTGAGATGATCTTCAGCAAAGTTGATTTTCCCGCACCCGATTGGCCGGTGATGGCTATTTTCTGCAATGTCTTCTGTTGAAAGCTAATGTCATCAATAATGATTCTGTCCTGTTGCTGTTTGCTTATCTGTTTTACTTCCAAGAATGCCATGCTCAAATACTTTTTTCAAAAATACAATTGTCTGAGCCGTTAGATTTCATTTTTATTACTGATACGAATGTGTCCTTTAATTGATGACCTGAAGTCCTTCCAAATTTTTTAAGTTCGCCAGTCAAATCTACCAAACAGATTTTGTTGTAAATCAAATAGTGTATTTAGTTCTTCTAAGCTGTAGAAAATTGCTAATTTTATCTATTAAAATAATTATTTGTGAACTCAATCAGACCTGCTCTTTCTTCAGACGCTACTTCTATCCTTGACATCTATGCACCTTTTATATTAAATACTGCTGTCAGCTTTGAAACAGAGGTTCCAACGATCGAAAATTTTTCACAAAGGATAATCTCAAACCAGGAATCGTGGCCCTGGTTGGTTTATGAATCAGATGGCCTTATCGCAGGTTATGCTTACGCATCAAAGCACCGCGAAAGAGCGGCATATCAATGGTGTGTTGAAAGTTCTGTTTATGTGAATGATCATTTTCAACAAAAAGGAATTGCCACCCAACTTTACCAAACATTATTTCAGATATTAAAATACCAGGGCTGCAGAAATGTTTATGCCGGTATTACCTTACCCAATGAAAGGAGTATCCACTTTCATGAAAAGATGGGATTCAATAAAATTGCCGATTATAGAAATATCGGTTACAAATTAAATCGCTGGAATACCGTAAGATGGTATGAATTACAATTAAATCATGATAGCGATGCGCCTGCTCCATTTATAAAGTGGAAACAAGTTCAACCCAAAGATCGACAGGCTATTATGGAGCAAACCGGATAAAATGAAAGCCACAATTCGCTTTTTGGTTATTAAAACTTTGTACTCCTATTCGGTTTGCAAATGGTTGACAAAGGAAGCTGATAATGAAAGCAAAACCACTCTCTCAATAAATAAAAATTTTATTTCTACTTAAATCTTTCCTATGATTGTCCAGTCATCTTTGCCGTGTCCTTTCTGAATCCATTCGTCCATCAGCTTTGCTACCCCGGGAATCACATTCAGGGTAATGCCTTTTTTTTCTGCTTCTTTTAAGAAAAGCCCTGTGTCCTTTCTTGCCATTTCCAGCCTCCATGAAGGATCGCTGAAATCATCGCCCATCATGCGTTTTAACCTGGCCGGCACTGAAGCACCGGGATTCCATTCGGCAAATAATTGGGCGAGTTCTCCGGAAGAAATACCTATTGAATTTGAAAATGCAATCGCATCTGCCAGTGCCCCATTGAATCCTACAAGGAAAAGATTTCCGGTAAGTTTCATAGCGGCGGCTTTGCCCACCTTTTCTCCAAAGTTCACGAGCTTTCCAGTCATCGCAGAAAGTTGCGTTTCCAGTTTGCTGATAAGATCCTGGTCGCCGGAAACCAGCATATAGCCACTACTTTCCAATGCATTCTTCGGCCCCATAAACACCGGCGCATGTTGATATTGAAATCCTTTACTTTTCCATGTTTCGGTCCTTTGTTGAGCGCCTTCAATTGAGGTAGTCGTATGGTCAACAATAATAGCTCCGGGTTTAAGCCCTGCTTCAGCGTTGGCCAATGCATCATCCACCGTCGCGTCATCTTTCAATGCTACATGAACGATATCCGCATTTTTCACAGCATCTGCAATGTTTTCAAATGCCTTTGCGCCATATTGCTCCAGGGCTTTTGCTTTAGAAGCGGTGCGGTTCCATACCTGCACGTGATCGCCTTTGCTGATCAAGGCTCTTACAAAACCCTCGCCTAATAATCCTATTCCTAAAAATGCTTTCATCTTTTTTATTTTTTTGTAAAGGTAAGCAACGAGCCAGGAACATGTAATTCAATAGCACATAATAATCAACAGGGGGTTCCAGCATTCTTCTAAATTAAAAATTTGTTCACGCAATTTGCGCTTATGCAATCTATAGGAAATGTAAAATAGAAAATGGGAGAATTTGTTGATATGCTGGAACAATCTCTTAAAGTTAAATCAGGATTTTATGCTTAGCCAGGATTGACATTTTTGCAAGGCCTTTACAGCAATGAATTATTGATTGATAGAATCTCAGAGGTTTATAAAATAAAAAACAGCAAAAATTTGTTACTGTAAACCAGTTTATTATTCACTAAACAAGCTGGTAAAGCTGGTTTTCTCCAAAGTAAACCTGGCAATTCCATTGGCCACCGGGATTCTTTTACCCCCTTTCATATTGTGGTTTTGATCAGTAACAAGGATTCGCAATAATTTAATTTTCTTTGGAAGACCGGTAATCGTTATACTTCTTGTGGCGCCATTATTTACCAGATGAATGGCATAAACTCCTTTTTCATTATCGCCTAAAGCGGCGATTGAAATATTGGAAGCATCACCTTGAATCGACATCGCTTTTAAACCCCGCGGAGTAGAAGACAATTGTTTCAGATTCCAAAATCTTTGTGTTGGATGAAGCTTAGAAGTATCTCCAAAAATTCCTCCTCCGCCAAGAGGTGAATAATCGGCTGTAAGTTGCCATTGCAGGATCGCTTCGGGCTGGCAAATGGATAAGAGACGAATGTATAAATTGATCTCATTCAAAGCGTATTGAGGTTCCAGGAAAATGGCAGGATATCCCCACGCCTGTGCGTCAATACTGCCTTCAGCAACAATCAAAGGCTTTTTCAATTTGGCTGCAGCGTCGGCCCACTTTTGCAATGTTCCTTTATCCCAGCCGCGCCATGAATGAAAAGAAATTGCACCAATAAAAGGATGCGCTTTAGAATCGTTTAACGCCGGATAAATAAATTGATAAGTCGTGGCATCCGAATTATCTCCCAGCAACATTTTTGTCTTTAAACCTCTTGAAACAAAATATGCTCCCAGGCCTTTTATTAATCGCGCATGTTCTTCATCGCTTTGGCGGATATTAATGCCTAAATCAGATTCATTAAATGAGAAAAGACTTATTTCAACTCCATATTTCTCTTTCAGATAAACAATATAATCAGCAATGGATTTATAAATCTCATTCATTTTTGCAGGATCCAATGGATTTCCCCATACTCCATTTGAATCAGGACCATATTTCGGTTCGCCAACCACGGCCCATGCAGGAGCAGACCATGCGGAGAGGATCACCGGAATTCCCATTTGGTAAAGCCTTTGCGCCATTTCCATTGACTTGTGAACATGAGCATTTAATTTTCCAGCCAGTGCCTCCGCAATTGGGTCTTCATTTAATTCAGGTTGCCAAAGCTGCCAGGGCATTTCGACTCTTGAAGACCGAACGGTCAGATTCTTTAAACAATAATCAATTACCTGTGGATCTGTTTTTGGATTTTGCAAACGAAAATTACCGCCAAATCCGTCAAATGTTCTTCCTGTTTTATCAGTATCCAAGGTCAGATGAATGGGAGAATTATCAATGATCCCGGATGCTTTTATTGAAAATGATTTTTCAACAGAGTCCCCCTTCTTCATATCACCGGTTTTTATCGGAATAAACACCTGTAGCCCTTTGTTGTCTTCATTCTCATAGCTTTTTATCAAAACGGGGGTAGCTTCTGTAAAGAGAATTTTTAATGTGCGTTTATTAGAAATAAATTCAATGGTTTTAGCGGGAGTTTCAAAATATTTATTCAATACGTCTTCCGATGCTGATAATGGAGTAACATTCCTTTTGTTAATCCGTGTGCTTCCCATCGAATAATTTTTTTCATCCAGTAAAAAAGTAAAATAAATTCCCTGGAGTTTCTCATCAGCTTTTGACGCTACCTGAATATTTATTTTAGCCTGGCCTTTTCCGGCATCTGCAACAATTTCTTTAAAATAGATACTATCAATATTTGTGGTAACAATTTGTTGATTCTCTATGCGGATAAAATGAGGCCGCTGGCGCTCTTTTGCAGTAGATTTAATAGATTCCCCATCGTTTTCTACCACCGAAAGATTACTTTCAATTTTCATCAATTCTCCATCAACCCTTATTCCCGAAATGTTGCCCCACGGTTGAAGTTCTGCCTGAGCAAACACATCATTTTCAGCAAAAAAATAAAACGCAATTACAAAAAGGATCCTCAAAAAATACTTCGTCTTTAAAACCATTCATTAAAAAAATTAAGTTAAGAAATGTAGTTTTTTATTTGTTTACTGTTTAGATGATCATTTTTCTAATGAAATAAGAATAGCCAATATTTATTTGTTTACTATCAAAAGTATTTGAATTTATAACATAAATGCTCTCTTATCTTTTAAAGATAGTTTTTTATTTTTTTCTTAATAAAAAAATAATATGAATATCAATGTCACCAATATTTTAGTATAATTTTAGGTTGCATTATGGTCTAATACTTCATTCACCTAATCAATAATACTTTCCTTACATGAACAGTGAAATTAACTGCAAATTATTAAGAGAAATTACACCTCTTACGCAAAGTGATTGCTTTTCAGTTTTTTCCAGGAACAAAAAAGAGTTCGATTTTCCATTACACTTCCATGAAGAGATTGAATTGAATTTTATAAAAAATGCTGCCGGAGCAAAACGGGTAATCGGCGATCACGTGGAAGAAATCGACGACATTGAATTGGTTCTCGTTGGCTCAAACCTGCAGCACGGCTGGTTTTCAAACAAATGCAAAGGCAAAGAGATCCAGGAAATTACCATCCAGTTTCACCGTGACCTTTTTGACGAAAAATTTTTACAACGAAATCAGTTAAGCTTTATAAGAACACTTTTCCAAAGAGCTTCGCGGGGCGTATTATTTTCAAGGGAAACTGCTTTGTCAATTATGCCGAGGATAAATGAATTAGCGCAAAAACATGGCTTCGATTCAGTGCTCGAACTGATGTCAATCCTTCATGATCTTTCGATTTCAAGGAATTTCCGTACCCTTTCTGATGCCTCTTTCAATAAAGAAATTCTTTCTTTTAACAGCAGAAGAATTGAAAAAATAATGGAGCACATCAACAATAATTTTAGCCAGAATATTACTTTGAGCGATGCGTCAAAAATCGCAGGGATGACCGAAGTTTCGCTTAGCCGGTTTTTTAAATTAAGAACCGGAAAAACTTTCGTAGATACTTTAAATGATGTCAGGTTGGGCCATGCATCTCGCATGTTGATTGAAACAACTCACAGCGTCAATGAGATTGCTTATAAATGCGGATTCAATAACATTTCTAATTTCAATCGTATTTTTAAAAAGAAAAAAGATAGTACACCAAAGGAATTTCGCAATTCTTATGCTTCAGTTGGCGTGAGAACTTTTGTTTAAAATAATTCATTCACCACATAGAAAAAAACATGCAATCAATTAAAAGCGGATTTTGCTTTATCGTAATTTTATTTTCGGTAAACATCCTTTATGCGCAAAACGAAATTTCTATTTCTATTGAAAATTCATCTCCCGCAGAAACCACCAAAAGTTTTTATAGTGCTGACGATTCGTTAATTCAATATGTTGGCCGAATACAAAAAACAAATCGGGCATTGCCACGATTTTGGATGCCCGGAGTTTATTTAAAAGCAAAATTTGAAGGCAATATTTTTTCCTTTTTTTTAAATGATGAGGAGCTTTATGGCAACGTCCATAATTATGTAGAAATTATCATTGACAACAAAGCTTTTCGCTTGCAAACAAAATATGCAAGGAATAAATTTGTTGTAAACGGATTAAAATCCGGTACGCATACAATCATTATTTGCAAAGACACGGAATCAGGAAATGGCTATTTGGAATTTGCCGGAATTGTTTGTAAAAAGCTATTGCCGCTTCCGCCAAAACCGAAACTGAAAATGGAATTTATAGGAAATTCAATCACGTGCGGTTTTGGCGCCGATGCTTCTCAAGTCCTTTGTGAAAAAGGTCAATGGTATGATCAGCACAATGCTTATATGAGTTACGGCCCGCTTACAGCACGCGCACTAAACGCACAATGGCACATCAGCGCTGTTTCAGGAATTGGAATGATTCATAGTTGTTGCGACATGAAAATTCTGATGCCCAAAGTGTTTGATAAAATAAATATGAGCAGCGATTCTTTATCATGGAATTTCGATGAATACATTCCGGATCTTGTTACGATTTGCCTTGGGCAAAATGATGGCATCCAGGATTCGACTACCTTTTGCCACACTTATGTTGATTTTGTAAAAACAGTAAGGAGTAAATATGCAGATGCGAAAATTATTTTATTAACCAGCCCAATGGCTAATGCAAAATTAAGAGCGGTTCTTAAAAATTATCTAAGTTCAATTATTGTGTATTTCAACAATAATGGCGATAAAAACATCGATAAGTATGTTTTTGAAAAAAGTTATAACAGCGGCTGTTTCGGCCATCCGGATTTAAAAGAACAACAGGAAATTTCCGATCTCTTGTTGCATTTTATTAATGAAAATAATCTTGTAAATTCTAAAGTACAATAGCCTGGATATTTTATCTCTTTGATTCAAACAGTTCGATGAGATTTCCTGACGGATCCTGTAACAACGCCTGGTTTCCACCGATTCCTTCTATAATTTCTGTTTTAAACATCGCGCCTTTTTTCTGAAGATTTGCATAAAGTGAACCTAAATTTTCCACCGGAATGTGAATCCGGTTCCATCCTCCAGGCTTAGGTAATTGTCCATCGGATAGAGTATGTCCGCCACCGCCAGAACCAGGCTGGCTTAGTAATAATCTTAAATTGTTTAATGAGATTATTGCAAATGGTGGCGCTGGATGCATCACTAATTCAAACCCTAAAAACTCTTTGTAGAAGTTGATTGTTTCATTAACATCATTGACGATGTAACGCACATATACTGTTTGCGGATCTTCCATGATTCATGAGATTTTATTTCTCAAAGATAAAATAGAAGGCTGGAACTTACTTGATAAAGTGAAAAAGGCCACCTCATTTAAGAGGCAGCCTTTCCTGTAAGGTGAGATTCAAAAATTAATTTATGATAGAAAGCTTTTTTACAGTTGAGGTGCCGGTTTCAAGGCCGGTAATTTTAATAAAGTAACTTCCTTTTTGCAGATGATTTAAATCAACAGAATTGCCGTTTGTTGAAGTGATTTGTTGAATTAGTCTGCCGGTGTTATCAAAAACTCTAACATTTGTTGATTCACTCAAATTTCCGACGGTGATTTTAGAATTGCTGCTGGCCGGGTTTGGAAACACATTAACTTCAGCCTGTAGGCCACTTCCTTTTACGGTTTTGATAGAAGAGAAAGCAAATGTATTGTCAAGGTCAACCATTTTCAGTCTATAGAAACTTGTTGCTTTTAGATTATTAGAATTATCTGTAAAAGAATAATATTGAGCAAGGCTGCTGTTTGCAGTTTTGCTTGAAACAAATCCTACAGCTTCAAAGTTGATATTGTCTGAAGATCTTTGAATTTCAAATCCTTTTGAGTTAATTTCCTGTTCTGTTCTCCAGTTTACAGTTACTGAATTTAAACCACCACGTTGTGCATCAAAGCTGGTAAGAATAACCGGGGTTGGACCTGCAGAAGGGCCGTCAGGAACATTACATGCCGTACTTGTATCAATATTTGCAAAATCGAAGAAAACCTGCATAGTATGAGCCGGAGGTAAATTACCAGTAAAGGTATAAGTGACATATCCAAATTTAGAGCAGGTAGATGCATCAATGGATTGTAGGGTGACGCCAGCTTTTACTCCGCTTACGTAAATAGAATCAATTGTAGGTGCAGTAACGGGACATGAGGAGAAATACATTTGAACTGATGCTTCAGCGCCACCAGTGTTGCCGTTATTTCTTTTAAAGTAATTAGGGCATTGAGAAAAGCCAATAAATGTAATTAATGTCAGAAGAGCGCTAATTGTAAATTTCTTTTTCATTTTTGTTAATTTGAGAGGTTATTTATTTTTTTCTGTTAATAAATTCTTTTGGAATTTATAGGGCAGATTACAAGGAGCTTGCAAGGGATATCAAATTAAAATGAAAATAAAATGTAGGATTTGCCGGATAAGTACAAAGACTTTCGGAAAGAAGGTTTCAGAAAATTATGTAAATACGTAAGCTACGGAAATTCAATGAATTCTTTGGATGTAATGAACAGTTAATCGAATACGGCTTATAAAAGTAATTACAATTCGCGTGAAAGAAATAGTTTCAGAACAATTTGTAATAAGCTTGGGAAATTCTGCAGGAACTTTGGATGAGGACGCAAACATAAATCACTTTTTTGAAACTTGCAAGCTTTTTTCAAAATATTTTTTTACAAGCACTTTTTTGTTCTTTAAACCAGATTCATTTTTAACGAGCAAAATATCAAATAGATTGATTTATATTTTAGAACTTAAAGAAATAAGAATTCCGGTTATTTGTTTGTATACTGGTATTTATTCTATTGCAGCCAGCTTTTCTTTTCTGGTAAAATACACAATTCCGAAAATTCCTACAACCACTAAGATCGAAGAAATTAATTCTGCCTGCGTCGGATGAATTCCAAAAATCGAGTAAGTAGTATTTACCCGAATTGTTTCTGCCAAAAATCTTTCAATGCCATTCATGATTAAATAAATGCAAAACATTACGCCGGCAACTTTAATCCGCTTTCTGATCAGCCATAAAATTATAAACAAAACAAAGCTGGCAACTATTTCATAAAAAGGCGTAGGGAAAACCGGTTGCGGCAGGGCGCGACAATATTTTCCTTCACAATCGGGTAATAAAATCCCATCTTCATTTACATTATGCGGATAAGTATACGCAAACATCCAGGTCGGTAAAAATTTAGGCCCGCGAAAACTTTTGTGCGGAACTTTATCCAGTGAAGTTTCGTATCTGTCTGTAACCATCGTAGAAACCCCCGGTGCGTCCTGAACAATTCCTTTTAAAAAATAGCTGGAATCTTCTTTTAATTTTTGTTGAAATTGTTCCGGTGTTGCCGCAACCACCTGGCCAGGAACCTCGCTGATGTAAGCGCTGTTAAAAATTCCCCAGTCGCCATCTCCGGCCGTTTGACAACCCATTCTGCCAATTGCATAGGCGATCATTAAAGCGGGTGCGGCGGCATCAACCAAATGTAATAAACCGATCCCCTTTTTCCTTGCATAAAGACAAATAGCAATTGCTGCGCAAATAAGGCCGCCATAAAAAGTTAGCCCGCTTGGCGCTATTAAATTTGCAATCGGATCTTGAATGAACCGATCCCAGTTTTCAAGATTATCAAAAATTTTAGCACCAATAATTCCAAAAACCAATGCGAAGATCACAATATCTCCTACCCGGTCATGCGGCCAGATTCTGATAATTCTTTTTTCAGGTTGTGCTAATTTTTGTTTATTTTTTTCTTTATATTTTAAATAAATAAGTACTCCGGCAAGTATCAATCCGCCCAGCCAGCTTCCCTGAGAAGAGAAAATATATTCCTGAAGATCGAGCCCACTTTGCCGGCTGGCAATAAAAGCCCCAACGAGCTTATAACCAAAAATAAATCCCACCAGGCCATTTATAAATAAGGCAAAAAACGACGCAGGCTCGCCTGTTGTGATCGTTTCTTCGCGCGGCAATAAAAGCCCTTGCTTTTCTTTTCTTTTTAATTCTTTGGTAAGAAAATAAGCAGAAACAATAAAAGCGAGTGCTACAAAAATGCCAAAAGTGTAAAAGATTTTAAAGGCATTGATTTTCCAGCCAAACCAGTCATTAAATACAAAGTATAAATTTGGATACATACTAACTTTTTAGTTTTGGAAAAAAAATTTTCCTCTCTCTCCTTGTTCTACACAAGTTATTTTAAAAAAATAAAAACCTTCAATTCCTTGAAGGTTTTTATTTAAAACTTTTAGCAATAAGCCTCGAAAGCGGCACTTAGATTATTGGCAATCATTTGTGCAGATGCACCTTCAATGTTGTGCCTCTCAAGAAAATGAACCAGTTTCCCGTCTTTAAATAGGGCAACTGAGGGTGAAGATGGAGGATAAGGAAGCAAATGCTCGCGAATTTTACTCACCGCTTCATAATCAAAACCGGCAAATCCGGTGGCCAGATTATCCGGCTTTTTTTCACTATTTTCCAAAGCAAGTAAAACACCAGGACGCGCTGTTCCTGCTGAACATCCGCATACGGAATTAATGACCACTAATGTGGTGCCTTGCTGCTGAAGCGCATTTTCAACTTCCGATTCAGTAGTTAAATCTGCAAAACCATTTTCTGTTAATTCGCCTTTCATGGGAATTACTATTTCTGCTGGATACATATCTTTTAGTTTAAAATTTTAGAATGCAAATTTACAATACTTCCATATTTTATTAAACATTCATTTTGGTAAATTTATTGAAAAAATGTCAGTAGATTTTTTTTCATAAGACTTTCTGTCTTGATATGTACATCATTGTTTCCAGTTTTGGGCATTGGTATTTATTTTGATGAAGATTCAAAAAAATTAATTCTAAAACTTTAAAAAATACCAGTATGACAACACTAAAATTTAATCAGCCAACATTAAAAACTCTGGACAGTTTTCTTGACAATTTATTAAGCGACTTGCCGGTGGCAAAAAATGCCACCATGAATTTTCCGGCGGTAAATATTTGTGAAACCGCTGACAATTACGAATTAGAATTTAATGTTCCCGGCAGAAAAAAAGAAGATTTCAAAATAACTGTTGACAAAAATATTCTGACAGTTTCTTTTGAAAAAAGTGAAGAAAACAAAGAAGAAAATAAGCAATTTATTAAAAGAGAATTTGTAACACAATCTTTCAAAAGATCATTTACTTTGGATGAAAAAATAAATGCCGACGACATTAATGCAAAGTATGAAAATGGAATTTTATTCCTAACTCTTCCCAAAAAAGAAGAAGTAAAAGTACTTCCAAAGGAAATTTCTGTAAAATAATTTCTCCAAAAAAACTTTTAAAACCTTCTCAGTTCTGGGGAGGTTTTTTTATTGGAAAAAGAAGGCAAACAAATAACGGAGATTTTTATTTTATTCAATAAAGGTATGATCTTATTTATACCCCAAAATTTTCAACATACTTTGCGAACTTTGTTCTTTTGCATAAAGCCAATCTACCAGCTTTCCATTTTTATCATAATCAAGTACAACATATTTTGGAGAAGGAATCAGGCAATGCTTTATTCCGCCATAACCGCTGATCTGATCCTGGTAAGCTCCGGTATGAAAAAATCCAACATAGAGCGGTTCTCCGTTTTCTATTTTTGGTAGAAAAACTTCATTGATGTGTTCTTCGGAATCGTAATAATCATGGCTGTCGCAGGTGATTCCGCCGAGCGTCACTCTTTGATATTCGTTATCCCATTTATTTACCGGAAGCATCAGGAATTTTTCGCCAATACCCCATGTATCGGGCAATGTAGTGATAAATGAAGAATCAATCATGTACCAGGTTTCGCGATCATTTTGCATTTTTTCGGCTAGTACGCTGTAAATATGTGCCATGCTTTCACCCACGGTGTAACTTCCAAATTCAGTAAAAATATTGGGCATCGGAACTTTACTTTTTTTGCAGGCAACTTTTATATTTCTCACAATTTCATTGATCATAAACTGATAGTCGTATTCAAAGCCCAAAGAATGTTTTATGGGAAAACCACCGCCAATATTTATCGAATCCAATTCAGGACAAATCTTTCTTAACTGGCAATAAAGATTAATTACTTTGTTCAGTTCACTCCAGTAATAAATGTCGTCTTTGATGCCTTTATTTAAAAAAATATGAAGCATTTTTAATTGAAACTTATTTTCAAATCCTTCAATTTCGTCTACATAAAATTCAAGAATATCTTTTGCCCGGATTCCCAATCTTGATGTATAAAAAGGAAATGTTGGTTCTTCCTCTGCAGCCACGCGGATGCCGATATTAAAGGGAACCCGTACCGATTTTCTGTAGGCTTTTAATTCCTCTTTATTATCCAAGACAGGGATTACATTTTTGAAGCCTGTGTTCAATAACCTGGCAATTCTGCTGGTGTAGGATTTTTGTTTAAACCCATTGCAAATAATGAAAGTATCTTTCGTAATTTTTTTTCTCTCATACAATTTTTGAATGATCTCAATGTCGTATGCATAGGACGTTTCAAGGTGAATATTGTGCTTCAGCGCTTCTTCTACAATGAAAGAAAAATGCGAGCTTTTGGTGCAATAACAATAATTATATTTTCCTTCGTATTTATGTTTTTTTATAGCCTTGGCAAACATCTCTTTTGCCTTATTTATCTGCATTCCGATTTTTGGCAAATAGGTAAATTTTAATGGCGTTCCATATTTATCGATCAGCGCTTTTACATCCACATCGTTATATTGGAGATAGCCATCTTTAAGATCATAACCTTCCTGTGGGAAATTAAACGTTTGATCTACCAGATCCCGGTAAGTATTATTCATTCAAAACTATTATAGCTTTTAAAAATTTTTACAAATGTAATTGAATGGAAAATAAAATGATGAATTGAAAATCAGGAATCACTAGTTAGCAATAAAAAAACCGTCGCGTTTTTTTTCGTGACGGTTTTTACAAAATAAATTTTGCAAAAAATTATTTTACAGATAAAATAAGATTCTTAAAACTTTCAGGTTCATTCATTGCCATATCTGCAAGAATTTTCCTGTTTAAATCAATTTTTTTTTCGTTTAATTTATGAATAAACTGGCTGTAAGTCAACCCTTCCGCTCTTACAGCTGCGTTGATACGGGCAATCCATAAGGCACGATATTCACGCTTCTTCAATTTGCGGCCGACATAACTATACGTCAAACCTTTTTCCATTACATTTTTTGCAACGGTATAAACATTTTTTCTTTTTCCGTAATAACCTTTGGCGGCTTTAAGAACTCTTTTCCTTCTTGCCCTTGATGCTACTGCATTTGATGAACGTGGCATATTTTAATATTTTTTTAATTTTTTAATTATTGTTGTTCTCAGAATTTTACTTCATACGAAGCAATCTCATCACAAACGGCCTGTTGGCGGCGCTCACAGAACCTTTCTTGCGTAAAGCGCGTTTACGTTTGGTAGTTTTTTTGGTAAGAATGTGACGTTTGTAGGCTTTCTGATAAGTGATTTCACCCGTTCCGGTTACTTTGAAGCGCTTCTTGGCGCTGGAGTTGGTTTTAACCTTTGGCATTATTAATATTTTACTTTTACACCCTCGCCGGCGTCCCGAACAGACGGGAACTTATGGAGCCATGTGGGCAATATGTTTTTAAAAAAATCCGCTTCAGTCAAAACAAAAAACTCTGAAAGGGCTGCAAAAGTAATAATTTATTTCGGAAAAAGATAGCTAATATAATTCAGCTCGTTACTCTTTCACTGAATTTGTTTGTTTACCGCCAGCACAATCCTTAAACTCCGATGATACTTTATCGTACATTTATCAGATCATTCCAGCCGTATGGTACAACTTCATAAAACGGGTAATGTTCCTACACTTCTGTGCCGCCTTGCTGTAGGATTAATTTTCTTATCGGAAGGACTACAAAAATATTTGTTTCCCTCAACGCTTGGCAGCGGACGTTTTGAAAAAATTGGATTTAGTCATCCTGCATTCTGGGCTTATTTCACCGGTGCATTTGAAATCGTTTTCGGAATTTTAATATTAATAGGTTTGTTCACAAGATTAGCGGCAATTCCACTCCTGATCATCATGATCGTTTCGTTTATTACTACGAAATATCCTGAATTAATAGAAAAAGGGTTTTGGTTCATGGCCCACGATTATCGCACAGATTTTGCTATGACGCTGTTGCTGATTTATTTAATCATTTATGGTGGCGGGAAAAAATCATTTGATTATAAAATTCAACAGAAATCAAAATCAACATAGCGGATAAGCATTTTCAATTTTTATAAAATAAACTATGGAACAGGCAAAGAAGAAAAGCTTTTTTTCAGGCCTGACAAAAAATACTTTTTTGTTGGCATTCACCAGTCTTTTTTCAGATATTTCTTCCGAAATGCTTTATCCGATTCTTCCCATCTTTTTAACTCAAACTTTAAAAGTAGGCGGAAGCATTGTCGGTCTTATTGAAGGAGTTGCAGGAACCGTTCAAAATATCGTGCAGGGATTTTCAGGAAGTTTATCAGATAAATGGCAGAAACGTAAAGGAATCGCTGTATTTGGATATGTGCTTTCAGCCATTTCCAAACCCTTTATGGGATTGGCAATATCATGGCCTTTGGTTTTCGGCGCCCGTTTCCTCGACCGGTTTGGTTCAGGAACACGTGCAGCGCCCCGTGATGCACTAATTGCTGCCTCCGCTGATGAAAAAAACCGGGGAAAAGCTTTTGGATTAGAAGGAGCAGGAGATAACCTCGGCGCTTTTATAGGGCCGCTCCTTGCTGTCGCCCTTCTTTTTATGTGGGAATTTAATATCCGTTCAGTTTTTTATCTCGCATTAATACCCGGAGTTTTATCAATAATAATGATTTTATCGGTAAAAGAAAAAAAGGCAGATATAAAATCAAAAATAAAAATAGATGTAGGCCTTAAACAATTTCCGTCACAATATAGAAAATACTTGTTGGTAACAGCTTTATTTGGAATTGGGAATTCAAGTAACGCGTTTTTGATTCTGCAGACAAAAGACCTGGGGGTTTCATTTAAAAATACAATCCTTATTTATGCGGTTTTCAATTTATTGGCCGCTACTATTTCTTATCCTGCCGGGCATTTATCAGACAAATATGGGAGAAAAAATATTTTACTCATCTCATTCCTGATTTTTTTAATCACCTATACTGGATTTGCCTTTACCAAAAATCTTTGGCTCATTGGCATATTATTTTGTTTGTACGGATTGTACCAGGGTATTTTCAGAGCGGTTGGAAAAGCGATGGCCGCGGATTTTGTTCCATCACATTTAAGAGCAAGTGGCATGGGATGGTATTCTACTACAATCGGGCTAACGGGATTGATAGCAAGTGTAGTGGCGGGTCAGCTCTGGGACAAAGTAAGCCATTCTTCCGTTTTTATTTTTGGAGCGCTTTTTTCATTGACCGGAATTATTTCATTAATTATATTGATACGCGGCAGGTAACTAAGTTGTTGTAATTATAATTGTTGGCAGTCTCTAAATAGCTGAAATTCGCATATTTCTTGCTTTACTGTATTTCCAAAGGATTCTTTAATCAACCTTCACGACAACTTTCCCTTTTGTCTGATGTGTTTCAACAGCCTTATGCGCCCAGCCAATTTGGTCTAAGGTGAAAATCTTATCTACACTCACTTTCATTTTTTTGTCTTCCAACCAATTGGCAATTAACTGAATTTGTTCTCCATCAGGACGCATCATTGGCCAGATTAATTTTACATTTCTTTCGTTTGCAAGTTCTATCGCTTTCGGATCATTTTTAGTAGAAGAAGGAAGGCAAACAACAATCCCGCCTCGCTTTACACAGGAAAGAGTCCGGTATAAAATTTCTCCTCCCATCGCATCCAGCGCTGCATCCACATCATGAACCAATTGTTCAAACTTTTCTTTTTTATAATCAATGAATTGATCTACTCCGATTGATTTTAAAAACCTTTCATTGTTTTCAGAAGCCGTTCCAATGACAGAAGCACCATTGATTTTCGCAAACTGAACAGCCAAATGCCCTACTCCACCAGCCGAGGCCTGGATTAAAATTTTTTGTTGTGGCGAAACTTTCAACTCTTCATTAATTGCCTGGTAAGCCGTTAACCCGGCAAGCGGAACGGCAGCCGCTTCTTCAAAAGAAATATTGTAGGGTTTCTTTGCTAATAGTTGCGGATCTGCAACTGTAAATTCTGCATAGGTTTTTCCCAAACCGGGAAAGCCAATGCATCCAAAAACCTCATCTCCATTTTTAAAAGATTGAACATTTTTACCAACATTTTCAATAATTCCACTCACATCCCAGCCCAAAATTGCAGGTAATTTTATTTGCCTGGAAATGCCGCTGGTGCCGGCTCTTACTTTTGTGTCAACCGGATTTATTCCCGTGGCCTTCACTTTAATTAAAACCTGCTCATCATTAATCTTCGGTTTACTAACTTCTGCTATTTTCAACACATCTGCATCTCCGAATTTATCTATTATTGCTGCTTTCATTTTTAAACTTTATTTACTTCTTTTTAATTACAATCCGCTTGTTTTTTGGGACGTATAATCAATCTCAACGTAGGATTATTGGTAATAAAAGACCAAAACCAACTAAAGGCCAATTTCACTTTATTTCTAAATCCAACGAGCGGAATAATGTGAACAAAAAGCCAGATCAGCCACGCAAAAAAACCGGTGAAAGAAACTTTGGGTAAATCAGCAACTGCTTCATATTTTGAAATGATCGCCATACTTCCTTTGTTGTTGTAACTAAACGGTTTCAGCGTTTCATTAGATTGCATTCTTTTCAAATTTTCTCCCAAAAGGCTTCCCTGTTGAATCGCTACCTGTGCCAACTGGGGATGTCCTTTCGGATAATTTTTGTCGGTTGTTTGCAAACAAATATCTCCGATTGCAAAAATATTGTTTGAATCTTTTACTTTATTAAATTCATCCACCAAAATCCTTTTAGCGTGGCCAAGCTGGTTTGATGATATCCCCGGAACCTGGCGGGCTACAACACCCGATGTCCAGATCAAAGAATTGGTAGAAATTGTTTCTCCGTTGGCCGTATAAACCTTTCCGTCTTTATAATCTTTTACTACTGTGTTTAACTTTATTTGTACGCCCAATTCACCTAAAACTTTCTCTGCAGCGTCTTGTGCTTTTTTACTCATTGGGCCAAGAAGATGAGGTGAAGCGTCTATCAAATGAATGCGCGAATTGCCTCTTTTTATTTCCGGATATTCTTTGGAAACAATTGTTTGTCCCATCTCAGCAAGCATTCCAGCTATTTCTACACCAGACGGGCCGCCACCCGCAATTACAATATTTAAAAGTTTTTCTCTTTCTTCGGGATCATTACTAATCACTGCTTTTTCCATATTCAACAATAAATGATTGCGAAGATTAATCGCATCTTCAACTGATTTCATGGGCAACGAATGTCGCTTCACATTTTCCATTCCAAAATAATTTGTTTCAGCGCCGAGAGAAAGCACGAGATAATCGTAATCAAGAATTCCTGTCCCTGTTTCAATGGTGTTTTTTTCAGGGTCTACTTTTAAAAGGGCGCCATAATGAAAACGAACATTGTTTTTTTCTGTAAACATTCTCCGAAAAGGATAGCTGATATTTGAGGGCTCGATAAAAGCGGTGGCAACCTGGTAAAGCAGCGGCGGGAAAAAATGATAATTATCATGATCTACCATCGTTATTTGAAAACGTTTGTCCTTCCAGATTTTCTTAACAATGTTGACGCCTGCAAAACCACCGCCAACAATAACCACTTTCTTAACCGAGCTTTCCATCTTGAACTTTTTCTATAAAATTACTTTAAAACTAAATCTGTTATTACCTAAAAACGGAATATTTATGATCCCGAATTTCTTGTACTGCAAAAAGTACTCAAATTTTATTCCTGATTCGTTTTTCAACTTCACCATTGGAAAAGAATTATGGAAACGGGTACAATAATTTCTTATGTTTGATTTGATAACTTTACATTCAGATGATGCGAAAATTAATAAACCTGTTACTGATATTCACTATTATGTCGAACACAGAAGCCCAAACAAAAATAAGTCCCGTCATTGCCGATGGCGCAAAATTGCAATTAATTTCAAACCAATTTAGTTTTACAGAAGGACCTGCAACCGATAAGGATGGTAATGTTTTTTTTACCGATCAACCCAATAATAAAATCTGGAAATATGATACCGACGGAAAGCTTTCCCTTTTCTTATCAGATTGCGGCCGCTCCAACGGAATGTATTTTGATAATGAAGGAAATTTAATCAGCTGTGCCGATGAACACAACCAACTCTGGTCAATTAGTCCCGAAAAAAAAATTACGGTGTTGGTAAAAGATTTTCAGGGACTTCATCTCAATGGGCCGAATGATGTTTTTGTAACTTCTGACGGGAAAATATATTTTACAGATCCCTATTACCAACGCGATTATTGGACCAGAAAATCCCCGGAAATACAAGGGCAAAAAGTTTATTATTTAGATAAAAATAAACGGCTTACTGTGGCAATTGATAATCTAAAAAAACCGAATGGAATTATTGGAACCCCGGATGGAAAATATTTATTCGTTGCCGACATTGAAGACAATAAAACTTACAAATATTTGATTGCCGGTGACGGAAGTTTAAAAGATGCAAAGTTGTTTGCATCCCAAGGTTCTGATGGAATGACAATTGATAATGAAGGAAATATTTATTTAACCGGAAAAGGTGTAACCATTTATAATCCGGAAGGGAAACAAATTGAACATATTGATATTCCCGCCGACTGGACCGGCAATATTACATTTTGCGGAAAAGACAGAGACACTTTGTTCATCACTGCTTCCCGGAAGATTTATACTTTAAAAATGAAAGTTAAAGGAGTAAGATAAAATTCTTTATCAAACTGAGCTACTAAATGACATGAGTGTTAACTGAATTCCTTGATATCTTAAAAGTAGCTTAAAGAACACCTTCCATATATCTTCTTATACCATTGTGAATCACTTACTACGTCTCCACTGCATTAATTAACGCAGTGGAACACTATCTGGTAATTCGGAAGGGTTTCCCATTATGTGTTTTTTAGAAGTGAATCAGCCCTTTGAAGGGCTTTATCAAATGTAGGAGCAATATTGCCTTTGCCAATCAAAAATAGCAACCTGGAATCCTGTAATTCTTTTTTGACCTGCTCACTGCTTAACTCTGATAAAATGATCTTTGTATGATTTTTAGCAAATTTATTGACCACCTCTTTCAGCGTTTGGATGCCTGTAGCATCAATGATTGGAACGTGCCGCATCCTCAGGATGAGGATTCGTGGATGTTGTTTGAGGTATTTCATTGCGTCTTTAAATTTGTAAGCAGCACCAAAAAACAAAGGGCCTGTTATTTCAAAAACTTCCACTTCCTCAGGAATTTTATATTTCCCATCCACCAGATCATAGCCGAATTCTGTATCGTCCAATTCTTTGGTAAGAACATTGACTTGCGAGAATTTGATCATATTGCCCATGAATAAAAATACGGCCAGTACCATTCCTATTTCAATAGCCACAGTCAGATCGATCAAAACAGTTATGAAAAAAGTGATCAGCAAAACCGCCACATCCCCTTTCGGGCCTTTTAGCACTGAACGAAAATTTTTCCATTCACTCATGTTATAAGCTACCACCACCAATATTCCTGCAAGATTGGCGATTGGAATATAGGAGGCCCATTTACCGAGGATCAGCAGGATCAGTAAAAGTGTGATGGAATGGACGATGCCCGCAACCGGTGTGCGGCCACCGTTTTTGACATTGGTAGCTGTTCGCGCAATAGCGCCGGTAGCTGGAATGCCGCCAAAAATGGAAGAGAAAATATTGGCCGTCCCCTGCGCCACCAATTCCATATTTGATTTATGATTACCACCGATCATTCCATCAGCAACCACCGCCGATAGCAAGGATTCTATCGCACATAATAAAGCGATTGTAAATGCAGGGGCCACCAGGTGTTTGAAGGTGGCAAAATCTATATGTGGCACTTCCGGTTTGGAAAACGAAGAAGAGATAATTCCAAAACGGCTGCCGATGGTTTCAACAGGTAGATTCAGGAACTGAACCAAAGCCGTGGTCAACAAAATGGCAATCAGCGAGCCTGGGATCTTCTGAGTGATCTTTGGCCACCAGACGATAATTAAAACGGTGACAAAAGAAACCATCAGGGCATAAAAATTAATTGAACTGATATGCAGGAAAAAGGTTTTCCATTTTTCAATAAAATCGGCAGGAACCATGCCCATTTTCAATCCCAAAAAATCCTTCACCTGTGAAGAAAAAATAATGAGCGCAATACCACTGGTAAAACCAATGATCAAAGGATGCGGTATAAATTTGATTACAGCTCCTATTCTTGCAAAACCCATTATGATCAGCATAATACCAGCCATAAAAGTGGCAACAATAAGGCCGTCAATTCCATAGGTTTGGACAATACCATAAACGATTACAATGAAAGCGCCGGTAGGGCCACCAATCTGAACGCGGCTACCCCCCAAAGCAGAAATAATAAAACCTGCCACAACTGCTGTTATCAAACCCTTTTCAGGAGTAACGCCCGAAGCAATACCAAAAGCAATGGCTAATGGCAATGCAACAATCCCTACGATGATGCCCGCTAAAATGTCCTTTATGAACTGTTTTCTGTTATACGTTTTTAAGGTATCGAATAATTTTGGCCTGAACATCTAAAAAATTTTTTTGCAAGGTCAACTGATTTAATGTACCCGTACACTTTCCTGATCTGAATCATAGGGGTTATTTTCAGAGATCAGATGAAAATGAAAAATATGCAACTCTTTTGTTTAAGCTTTAGATGTAAATTGTGCTCATTTTCAATCCCTTTGATCATCTGCTACAGTAGTAAACCAGTTAACGAACCAACCAATTAATCATCAACCTTGACATACGAAGAATCCATACATTATCTCTATAACAAGCTTCCGATGTTCAGCCGCAACGGTGCAAAGGCTTACAAAGCCGATTTGAAAAATACCCTTGCATTATGCAATTATCTGGATCGCCCTCAACAAAAAATAAAGACCGTTCATATTGCAGGTACCAATGGAAAAGGCTCAGTTAGCCACATGCTTGCGGCTATTTTCCAGGAAAATGGTTATAAAACAGGGTTATATACTTCCCCGCATTTAAAGGATTTCCGAGAAAGAATAAAGATAAATGGAGACATGATCGGCGAATCTTTTCTGATTGACTTTGTAGAAAAAACAAAAGCCATTTCTGAAGAAATAAAACCTTCTTTTTTTGAACTCACTTTTGCGATGGCGCTTGATTACTTTGCTTCACAGAAAGTGAATGTGGCAATCATTGAAACAGGCCTTGGAGGCCGCTTAGACAGCACGAATGTCATTACACCGTTATTATCGGTTATCACAAATATCAGTTTTGATCACATGGATATTTTAGGCGACACACTTGCAAAAATCGCTTTTGAGAAAGCAGGAATTATCAAACAAAATATTCCGGTGGTAATCGGGGAAAGTATTGCGGAAACAAAAACTGTTTTTATAAATAAGGCTAAAGAAACTCACTCTTCTATATTTTTTGCAAAAGAAAAATTTGAAATTCTTTCATCAGAATATGATGTGAAATATTTGCAATTAGAAATTCTTGATAAAAAAACGGAACAGAAAAATAATTATCGTCTTGATCTAAATGGTATTTATCAGAAGAAAAATATTTTAACCGTCCTCACTTCAATTAAATTATTAAAACAGGATTTTTTATTAAAAGAAGAAAAAATAAAATCCGCTTTAGCACAGGTAAAAAAGCTAACCGGTCTTTTTGGGAGATGGGAAGTAATTCATGAAAATCCGCTCGTGGTGTTGGATGTAGCGCACAACGAAGGCGGAATAAAACAATTGCTGCGCCAGATCAGTCTGATCAAATACAGGAATCTTCATCTTGTTTTCGGGATGGTAAAAGATAAAGATATCCAAAAAGTGTTGGAACAATTTCCCAAAGATGCCATCTATTATTTTACGAAAGCACAAAACCCAAGAGCCTTGCCGGAAGAGGAATTAAAAGAAAAAGCGAATGAATATCATCTGAGGGGTAACACCTTTCCAAATGTAAACGAAGCTTTGAAAGCCGCGTTGGTAAATGCTTTCGAAGAAGATCTGATTGTTGTTTGCGGAAGTGTTTTTGTAATTGCTGAAGTGGAGGTTTAAATAACTATCCAATTAACTTCTTACAACTCCCCCAATTCTCTCAGCGCATAAAAAATACAACTGTTGTGAGTTGCCTGCAAAATTTTATTTTCAAGAAACAATCTTTTTAATTCCTGCAAAGAAATTTTTTCTATTTCAAGATCTTCGTTTTTGTCCAATTTCTGGGCACTTGTTTTTACACCTCCCTGTGCTAAAAAAAGCTGGGTAAAATTATTCAGTACTCCAGGATTAGCAGCAATTTTTCCTACATGAAGGATCGAAGAAAATTCATATCCTGTTTCTTCTTTCAATTCTCTTCTGATGGTTTCTTCCGCACTTTCATTCTCATCAACAAAACCTCCGGGAATTTCAAGAAGCGTTTCTTCAATTGGATGCCTGTACTGCTTTACCATCAATACTTCTCCTTCTTGTGTTATCGCAACCGCACAGGCCGTTTCAGGCAATTCAACAACAAAATACTCATCAATAATTTTCCCTTCAGTCGTTTCGCATTTATCTTTTCTGGCAGTAAAATACTTATGCGCACTGATGTATTCTGATGAGATTATTTTCCATTTCATAGAATTTCTTATTTTCTTAATTCCATTCCATTCTTTCTCTTAACTTTAAGATATGCGCAGTATGGTGTTTCCCGTGCCACGCATAAGATTTTAAAAGTTGCCATAAAGAAATCTTAATTTCTCTTTCGGGATGATATATCGTCCGCTGCCATTGGCTTTCATCCATCTCATCCATGGACTCGCACCATCTTGCATGCAAAGCATGAAGTAGGGTAATAGAAATATTTATGGGTAATTTTTTTGTATCAGGTAAGTTTGCCCAGGCCTCCTGATCGTAAGGCTTTATCACGGGATTTTCTTCTGTCAAACCAAGTTTGAAACGCACATAAGCATTGATGTGGCTATCTGCAACGTGATGCACCAACTGATGGACAGTCCACCCACCGGGACGGTACGGAGTTTGCAATTGCTGAAAATCTAAATCCTGGATCGCATATTCAAGATCGGAAGGAAGCATTCTTATCTCACGGATCAATGAGTTCTTTAATTCTTCGCCAAATGGAATCGTAAATTCTTTCTGCTCATTTTCTTTTCCGATCGGGTAGAGAAAATCTTCATTTTCGGTCATAAAGAAATGATTTATTTATTCACGATATTTAATAATTCTATTTCAAAAATTAATGCTGACCCACCTGGTATTGCACCACCTGCGCCTCTATCTCCATAACCCAAATCTGATGGAATAAATAATTTCCATTTGCTGCCAACCGGCATCATTTCTAAAGCTTCTGTCCAGCCACGTATAACTCCGGAAACAGGAATCGTAAGTGGCTCGCCCCTTTTGTAAGAATTGTCAAACTCTTCTCCGTTAATCAGTGTTCCCTTATAGTTTGCCTGGATCGTATCGGTTACTTTTGGAACCGGGCCTGTGCCTTTTGTAATGATTTCATATTGCAATCCATCTGGCAAAGTAATTACGCCGGGACGCTTTTTATTTTCTTCTAAAAATTTTACACCAGCCTCTTTAACAGCGCTTATTTTCTGTGCCATGAATTGCTGTAATTTTTGTTGTATATTCATATTGCATTCGTCTTCTGAAATGATTAAAGTTTTATTGTTTAAAACATCGCTAAATGCTTTTGCGACATATTCAGTATTTAATTTTTCAACGCCTTGTGTTTTGTAATATTCAGCAACCTGAACGCCGATTGAATAGCTAAGGCTGTCAGTTGAAGTCATTGATGCAGTTGATTTTGTTGGAGGCGACTTTGTTTTTGCGACTGTTTTTTTTGTTTGTCCATAGCACACAGAAAATGGTAAGGCCAAAAGAAGGAAAATGGTTTTCATTTTATTTTTTTCTCTCAATATTTTAAACGATTAGCGCGCAAATATAGCTTAATCTTCCCTGAAATCTTTTCCGGTAAGGTTTATAAAAACATCTTCAAGGTTTGCTGATTTGGTTACTTTCGGCCTTTCAAAACCAGAAGCTACGAGATCGTCAATCAATTTATCGGGCGATTGCAAAGCAATAATTTTTCCTTCATCCATAATTGCGACACGGTCGCACAAATACTCGGCTTCATCCATGTAATGGGTGGTAATAATTACCGTTGTGCCTTCTTTTCTGATGCGTTGAATTAATTCCCACAAATTGCGCCGGGCCTGGGGATCCAGGCCTGTCGTGGGTTCATCCAGAAAAATAATTTTTGGTTTATTGATCAAAGTGGTGGCGATGGAAAATCTTTGTTTTTGCCCGCCACTCATTTCTTTGTACTTATTTTTTGCTTTGTCTTTCAGGTTTACCATTTCGAGCAACTTCATTGAATCTGTTCTGGTATTGTACAATCCGCAAAAAAGGTCAATAAGTTCCAACAAATTCAATCCCGGATAAAAACCGGATGTTTGTAATTGCACGCCGATAATTTTTTTAATTTGCGAAGCCTGATGATCAAGATCAAATCCATCCAAGATTACCTTCCCGGAGGTTTTATCGCGAAGCGTTTCGATTATTTCAAGTGTGGTAGATTTGCCGGCACCGTTGGGACCAAGCAATCCAAAAATTTCACCTTCAAATACATCAAACGAAATGCCTTTTACGGCTTTGAATTTGCCATAATTTTTTTTAAGGTCTTTTACTGAAATAATTGTTTTCATTTTATATTTTAATTACACGAATTTCTTTGAACACGAATTACACGAACCTTCAACCCTCAACTTTCAACAAATATCCTTCAAGTTCTTCCATCATCTTTAAACTTCCAATAAAAAACGGTGTTCGTTCATGCAATTCTGTCGGCACTTTGTCAAGAATCCTTTGGTTGCCATCAGTCGCTTTTCCTCCAGCAACTTCTATCATATAAGCCAAAGGATTGCATTCATACAGCAAACGGAGTTTTCCCTTTGGTTTTTCTTTTGTTCCCGGATACAAAAATATTCCACCGCGAATTAAATTACGATGAACATCACTTACCATACTGCCAATATATCTTTGCGTGTATGGACCACCGTTAGTCTTGTTTTTTCTTTGGCAACATTCAATATATTTTTTTATTTCTTCAGAAAAACTATAATAATTTCCATGATTGACGGAATACATTTTCCCGGTTTCAGGGCATTTAATATCAGGATGGCTCAAACAAAATTCGCCAATTGCCTGATCTAAAGTAAATCCGTTCACGCCTCTTTTGGTAGCGTAAACCAAAATGGTGGAAGAGCCATAAATGATGTAACCCGCTGCTACCTGGCGATTGCCGGCTTGTAAAAAATCTTTTTTGGTCACAGGAGTTCCTACTCCAGTAACTCTTCTGTAAACACTGAAAATCGTACCGATGGAAACATTTACATCAATATTACTGCTGCCATCCAGCGGGTCGTACATGCAGATATATTTCGAGTTCCTGCTGATTTCATTATCAAAGATTACGACGTCGTCTAATTCTTCACTGGCAATGCCGGCACAACTGATTCCATGCCGTAATACGCGTGTGAACTGATCATTTGCAAATACATCCAGCAATTTCACATCTTCCCCCTGCACGTTTACGTCTCCCGTTTCACCAAGAATATCCACAAGACCTGCTTTATTTACTTCTACATTCACGCGTTTTGCCGCAAGGCCAATATCTCTTAAAAGTCCCGACAGTTCGCCGGTTGCCTTTGGAAAAGCGCGCATTTCACGAATGGTGAATTCATCGAGCGTCAATACTTTTCTGTTTACCATAAAAGGATTTTTCTTTAAATTTTTAGCAAACAAAAATAGCTTAGAAAAGTTTAGGCTTTCAGAAAATTGCGGTAAACCAATAAATAATGCGGATTTACATTTATAATACAGATTAGTTTATAAACAGATTGATTTTGAAGATTAGCAGTAAACGAATAAATACTTCGACGTTCTATTTAAATTAATTAAAGGGAATAATGCACAATCGTATTTATACGTTCATTTATGAAGTAATTTAACGTCACCTGCTTTCCGTTTTAATACGATTTGCACAGTAAATCCATTGTCAAAAAAAAGAGCAATACCGCTCTTGTGCAGCACAATGCCACAATCTATCTTTGCACCAGAAGTTGATTGATGTTCAACAAACATTGATCACCAATCCAAATCCATTGAAAAATAAATATTCCTCTAATCCGGGAAAAACCAATAATCCGATATCAGTCAACTTCTAATTTTTTTGACCAATATTTTAAGAAAAAATAATTATCCCAATGAAAACTAGGCCCCAAAAGGCACCAATTTCTTCCTGATAAAACTGAAACCCCCAGGAATAAATTACTAAAAGCTTCCGCATCATTTGCAGGAGCTTTTTCGTTTTGTCCCAATTCAACTATTTGTTTGAAATAACTCTTCAAACGCCTTTTTATTACCAAACTTTCCTTTATATTTACTCCGGATTTATCTGTTTCTTCCGGCGCTACTCTTTCGAAAACTGGCTATCTCTGTGGACCTAACATATTGAAATTCGTAACCGTTCAAAAAAAATATATGAACCGGAACCTGATTGTTTTTACCAAAACAGCGATTTACCATAAAGCTGTTTTCTTTCTTTTGTTTCTTTTCCTGTCGGCTACGGTTTTAAGCCAATCAGTAAAAGAAGAAGGATTGCCTTTTATTACCAATTATTATCCAAAAGATTATAATGCTTCAAATCAAGTATGGGCTGTGATTGAAGATAATCAAGGCATCATGTATTTCGGAGTGCAAGGTGGTATTCTTGAATATGATGGAGTAAATTGGGGCAAGGCCTACAGCACTCAAACCAATCAATCTTTAATAGTAAGATGCTTTACTAAAGATAAAAACGGACGGATTTATTACGGAGGTTATGGGGATTTTGGATTCATGAAAACAGACAGTTTAGGGCGGAAAGAAGCTGTTTCTTTACTTCAATATGTTCCCGTTGCTGAAAGAAATTTTACTGATATCTGGACGGTAAATGTTACTGCGCAGGGAGATGTTTATTTCCAGGCACGGGAGGAAATTATCAGGTTAAGACCGGATGCTTCCAAAGGAAAACAAAGTTGGAAAGTAAAAGTGTGGAAGCCGAAAACTTTGTTCATGTATGCCTTTCAACCTGACGAAAACTTTTATGTGCATGAACAAGGGGTTGGGCTTTTTAAAATGGTGAATGATTCGCTGGAATTTGTTTTGGGCAGTGAATTTCTTGGAAAGGAGCGCATGCAAATCATGTTGCCTTATTCTTCGCCTTCATCTGGAAAAAACGCTTCAAAAAAATATCTCATCGGTATGTTTTATAGTGGGTTATATCTTTTTGACGGCAAAACCTTTACACCTTTCAAAACAGAAGTTGACCAACTTTTGAAATCAGGTCTGGTATTATACAAAGGAATTCAATTAAAAAACGGTAATTATGTTTTATCTACAACAGGAAAAGGCCTGGTAATTATTAATGCAAAAGGGGAATTGGTCAGAAAAATTAACCGCGAGGTTGGCTTGCAGGATGAATCCGTATATGCTGCTTATATAGATAATAACGGAACGCTTTGGCTTGCGCTGGATAATGGAATTTCAAGAGTCGATATAGCATCTCCACTTACGCAATTTTCACTTCAATCCGGAATTAATACGGCTGTTTTATCGGTTGCCCGGTTTGAAGGTTCTATATATATAGGAACCACTAATGGCTTAATGAAATACAATGACTCAAAACATATTTTTGAGACCATTAAAGACGTTCCTCAAAACCAGGTTTTCAATCTTTTGACTGACAATGATAAATTATTAGCTACGGGTGATGGACTTTTTGCAATCAAAGATGGTAAGACGTATACGATAAAATCTTCTGTCGGAGGAAATTTCACACTCGAAAACTTATATATTCTTCCTGATCAACCAGATCTATTATTTGGCGGAACAACCACAGGCCTTGCGGTTTTCAAAAGGAATAAAGCAACGACAAATATTAGCGACTCATGGATTTTTTTGGGATTTATGCCTGGCATTCATGATCAGATATGGTCATTTGGAGGAGATGGGAAAAACACACTTTGGGCGGGAACTCAAAATGCTATAGTCTATAAAATATCACTTATTTACGATGAAAATGGTAATCTTGATCTGCAAAAGTCGAAATTTAAAACGTTAGGAAAAGACGCCGGTTTGACCAATGGACCGGGAAATGTAAATCCCACAAGAGGAAAAGCATACTTTTCCTATGATTCAGGATTTTATCGCTTTGATTCTCAAAAGGGACGATTTATTATTGACACCACTTTCGGCGCATTTAATCACGGTGGAGGAAATATAGAGGGATTTTTAGTTGAAGATAACACCGGAAAAATATGGATAAGATTGGGTAAAGAAATGCGGCTGGCTACTCCGCAACCCAATGGAAGTTATCAGGTCAAACGTGTTCTGCAATCTATCTCTGACAGAGCCGTTGCCAATTTCTTTTCTGATAAAAACGGGATAACATGGATTGCTACCACGGATGGTCTTATCCGGTATGATCAAAATATAGCGGAAGATTCAGTATATCATTTCAATGTTTTATTACGCCGCATTACCGCAGGTAAAAACAGGTTGAGTACGATTCCAATAACCGATGCAAAGCAGGCACCAGAAATTTCTTATCAAAGCAATAGTTTACGGTTTGAATATGCCGCTCCTTTCTTTGACCAGGAAAATAAAACTCAATACCAGACCTGGCTGGAAGGCTACGAAAGCAACTGGAGCGATTGGGGAAATAATTCCTATAAAGAATACACCAACCTTTCAGCAGGAAAATATACTTTTCATGTACGGGCAAAAAATATATATGGAAAGATTAGCGAGGCAGCAGTTTTCCCCTTAACAATACTTGCACCTTGGTATGCAACCTGGTGGGCGTATTTCTTGTATGCCTTGACTGGTATTCTTCTTCTTTATTTATTTATCAAATGGCGCACAAGGCAACTGGAAGAAAAACACAAGCAGCTTGAAAAAACGATTAAAGAAAGAACTGCTGAGTTGAGTGACAGAGTTGAAGAATTGGCAGTAATTAATAATGTGCAGGAAGGATTGGTAAGCAAAATGGATATGCAATCCATATATGACCTGGTGGGCAATAAGATTCGCGATGCTTTTGATGCACAGGTGGTGATTATTGGAACCTTTGATACAGATCACAACCTTGAGTATTTTAATTATACAATTGAAAATGGAAAACGATATTACCCGGATACTCGGCCTATTGATAAATTGAGAAAGCAATTAATAGAAACAAAGCAAAAAATCATTATTAATAATACAAAGGAAGTAGCAAACTGGTTTGGCAATACGGTAGTAGAAGATTCTAAACCTATAATGTCAGCAGTTTTTGCGCCAATGACGATAAACAACCAGGTAAAACGATATATCAGTTTGCAAAACGTGGACAAAGAAAATGCTTTCAGTGATTCTGATATTCGCCTTTTAGAAACGCTTGCCAACAGTATGAGTGTCGCTCTTGAGAATGCACGCCTCTTTGATGAAACTACACGCCTGCTGAAAGAAACTGAACAACGTAATGCAGAACTGGGTGTTATTAATAGCGTGCAGGAAGGATTGGTAAGCGAATTAGATATGCAGGCTATTTATGATCTTGTTGGAAATAAAATCCGTGATGCCTTCGATGCGCAGGTTGCAATTATTGGCAGCTTTGATGAAAGCACCGGTTTGGAGCATTTCAATTATACTATTGAAAATGGGAAACGCTTTTATCCCGATTCCCGTCCTCTTGATAAACTAAGAAAACAACTTATTCAGACCAAACAAAAAATCATAATCGAAAATAAAGAGGAGGCGATAAAATGGTTTGGCGATAAAGTTGCTGTCAAGGATTCTCAGCCTGCAAAATCTGCAGTATTTGTGCCTTTACTGATCGGAGATAAGGTAAAACGATATGTTAGCTTACAAAATGTAGATAGAGAAAATGCTTTTAGTGATTCTGATATTCGCCTTTTAGAAACGCTGGCAAACAGCATGAGTGTTGCGCTTGAAAATGCGAGATTATTTGATGAAACAAACAGGTTACTCAAAGAAACAGAACAAAGAACTTCAGAACTGGCGGTTATCAACAGCGTTCAGGAAGGCCTCGTAGCGCAAATGGATATTCAATCTATTTATGACCTTGTTGGTGAAAAAATCCGCAATATTTTCCAGGCGCAGATCATCGATATTGTAACTTATGATAAGAAAAAAAATCTCATAGAAGACCGCTATGCATTTGAAAAAGGCGATAGAACCTTACTTGGCCAAAGAGAACCACTGGGTTTCAGGAAACATGTAATCGATTCGCATCAGGTTTTTCTGATCAATGAGAATATGGATGGAATGAGCAAGCAATACGAAAGCTACGTAACCATCGGAGAACAACCAAAATCAGCAGTGTTTGTCCCAATGATAACAGGCGGGGAAGTAACAGGAATTATCAGTTTACAAAACCTCGATCATGAGCATGCTTTTTCTGATTCTTCAATAAACCTCTTAGTTACTCTTGCAAACAGTATGAGTGTCGCACTGAAAAGCGCCGGATTATTTGATGAAACAAATCGCTTATTAAAAGAAACCGAACAACGAAATGCGGAGCTGGCCGTAATCAACAGTGTACAGGAAAGTTTGGTTGCCAAGTTGGATATGGCAGGCATTTATGAACTGGTAGGAGAAAAGATCCGTCAAATATTTGGCGCTCAGGTAATTGATATTGTTACTTATGATCCTGTAAGAAATGTAATCGAGGATCAGTATGCTTATGAAAAAGGCGACAGAACTTTGCTTGGAGAAAGAGAACCAAAGGGATTTAGAAAGCACGTAATTAAAACCGGCACTTTGCTCTTGCATAATGAAAATGTAATAAGAGCGATGCGTGAATTTGATAATGAAGTATTGATAGGAGACGCGCCCAAATCTCAGATTTATGTGCCAATGATTGCCGATGGAAAGGTAAAAGGAATTATCAGTTTACAAAACCTCGATCATGAACATGCCTTTTCCGATTCTGATGTGAGCCTTCTAACCACGCTTGCAAACAGTATGAGTGTTGCATTGGAAAGTGCGCGTTTATTTGATGAAACCAACCGGTTATTAAAAGAAACAGAACAACGAACTTCTGAATTAGCCGTGATAAACAGTGTTCAGGAAGGACTTGTAGCACAAATGGACATACAATCCATTTACGACTTAGTAGGAGAAAAGATCAGGAATATTTTTAATGCACAAATTATTGTCATAGCAACCTATGATAAACAGAAAAAACTTTTAGAAGATCGCTATGCTTTTGAAAAAGGAGACAGGACTTTGTCGCCTGCAATGAAGCCGGTTGGATTTGGCAAACATGTCATAGAAACTTCCAAGGTATTTCTTATTAACGAAAACCTGAAAGAGAAAAGCAGGGAATACGGGAGTTATTCAATTGTAGGAGAAGATCCAAAATCAGCTGTTTTTGTACCAATGATAACCGGCGGCGAGGTAACCGGTGTAATCAGTTTGCAAAACCTGGATCATGAATTTGCCTTTTCAGATTCTGATGTAAACTTGCTCACGACGCTCGCCAACAGTATGAGTGTGGCCTTAAAAAGCGCCGGATTGTTTGATGAAACCAATCGCCTATTAAAAGAAACCGAACAACGAAATGCAGAACTTGCCGTAATTAATAGTGTCCAAGAAAGCCTTGTTGGCGGAATGGATATGAGCGGCATTTATGAACTGGTGGGAGAAAAAATGCGTGAAATATTTAAGGCGCAGGTAATTGATATTGTTACATTCGATGCGAATAGGAATGTGATCAGCGATAAATATTCTTACGAAAAAGGCGACAGAACATTGGTTGGAGAAAGGAAGCCAACCGGTTTTAGAAAACACGTGATTCAAACCGGAACATTACTGGTTCATAATGAAAATGTAGCCGAAGCAATAAGAGAATACGGTAATGAAATCCTGATAGGCGATACACCTAAATCACAGATCTATGTTCCAATGCTTGCAGATGGAAAAGTGAAAGGAGTGATCAGTTTACAAAACCTCGATCACGAACATGCTTTTTCAGATTCTGATGTGAGCTTGCTGACCACTCTTACCAACAGTATGAGCGTAGCACTGGAAAGTGCACGTCTCTTTGATGAAACTGCGCGCCTTCTAAAAGAGACAGAACAAAGAAATGCAGAACTAGCGGTTATTACAAGTGTTCAGGAAAGTCTCGTCGCCAAAATGGATGTGGAAGCCATCTACTACTTAGTCGGAGAAAAGATAAGAGAAGTTTTTAGTGCGCAGGTAATTGATATCACTACTTACGACAGCGCAACCAATCTTATTGAAGATAAATATGCTTATGAAAAAGGAGACAGAACTTTGTTGCAACCCAGAGAACCTTCAGGCTTTAGAAAGCATGTAATTGATTCTGCACAGATGCTTGTAATCAATAGGGATATGTACAAACAAAGGCTGAAGTATGAAAATGCCATTGTTGTTGGCAAGGCCGCTAAATCGCTTGTAATGGCCCCATTAATGGCCGGGGGAAAAGTGAATGGCGTGATCAGCCTTCAGAATCTCGACAAAGAAGATGCTTTCTCAGATTCAGAAATAAGTTTATTATCAACACTGGTAAATAGTATGAGTGTGGCTTTAAAAAGCGCCAGGCTTTTTGACGAAACGACTCATTTGCTCAAAGAAACTGAACAGCGCACAGCCGAGCTTGGCGTAATTAATAGTGTGCAGGAAGGATTAGCAAATGAATTAGACATGAATGCCATTTATAATTTGGTAGGCGATAGAATTCAAAAAATATTTAATGCCCAGGCCGTGATCATCGCCAATCTCAACCTTGCAAATAAAACCGAGCATTTCAATTATGCTTTTGAAAATGGAGAAAAAATAAAAGTTGGCACCAGGCCGATTAACCAGCTTCGGGAAATTCTGATCAGTAAAAAACATACCATTCACATCCGCACTGAAAAGGAAGCAAAAGAGGAATATGGCGTGACTGCAATTGAAGAAACTAAAATGCCAAAATCTCTGTTATTTGTTCCTTTACTGACTGGAAATGAAATCAAAGGCTATGTGAGTATTCAAAACATTGATATTGAAAATGCCTTCAGCGATGCTGATGTAAGATTACTGGAAACGCTTGCAAACAGTATGAGCGTCGCCTTAGAAAATGCCCGGCTGTTTGATGAAACCAACCGGTTATTAAAAGAAACCGAACAACGAACTGCTGAACTGGCTGTAATAAATAGTGTGCAGGATGGATTGTCACGTGAATTAGATATGCAGGCAATTTATAATCTGGTCGGCGATCGTATCTCTAAACTCTTTAATTCACAAACCACGGTAATCCGGACATTTGATCACAATTCCGGAATAGAAAATTTTCAGTATGCCCTTGAAAAAGAAGTCTATATGAAAGTAGAAGCGCAACCATTTATTTGGGCAAGCAAACAATTGATCAATTCAAAAAAGCCAATAAATATTAAAGAGAATTATGCTGAAACTTCCAAAAAGTTTGGAGGATCCGGAGTAACAACAGGGCAACCACCTAAATCAGCAGTTTTTGTCCCTATGATTGTGGGTGATGTAGTAAAAGGTTCTATTAGCTTGCAAAATGTTGACATTGAAAATGCTTTCAGCGACTCAGATCTGCGATTATTAACAACTCTTACAAACAGCATGAGCGTTGCCTTAGAAAATGCCCGGCTCTTTGATGAAACCAACCGGTTATTAAAAGAAACCGAAGAGCGGACTGCTGAACTCGGCGTAATTAATAGCGTTCAGGATGGATTGTCCCGCGAGTTAGATCCGAAATTAATCTATAACCTTGTGGGAGATCGTCTTTGTGAACTATTCCCCGAAACTCAAACTTTGGTTATCCGCACATTCGATAATGAAACCAATCTTGAACACTGGCAATATGCAAAAGAAAAAGGTGAACAGCAAATTGTGCCGCCACGCCCATTAAACTGGAATAGCAAGGAGCTCATTCGAACAAAAAAACCATTAAGCATAAATGAAAATTATGTAGAAACAGCTAAAAAATACGGGGGTACCGGTGTCACTGCGGGCAAGCCACCTAAGTCCGCCGTTTTTGTTCCAATGTTTGTAGGTGATGTAGTAAAAGGCTCTGTTAGTCTGCAAAACGTGGATAAGGAGAATGCATTCAGTGATTCAAATATGCGGCTATTGACTACCATCACCAATAGTATGAGTGTAGCACTCGAAAATGCCCGGCTATTTAATGAAACCACCCATTTATTATCCGACGCAAAACAAAGAGCATCAGAACTATCAACTGTAAATAGCATCAGCAAGGCCCTGGCTTCACAATTAAATCCAAATGAACTCATCCAGTTTGTAGGTGACCAGTTACGCGATCTTTTCAAAGCCAATATTGCTTATCTCGCTTTATTAAACAAGAAAACAAAAATGATTTATTTCCCTTATCAATTTGGTGAAGAAATGAATCCAAGAAAAATTGGCGACGGGCTGACTTCCAAAATAATAATGACAGGAGAGCCGCTTTTGATTAATAAAGACCTTAGCATGAAACATGAAGAAATGGGTATCTCACAAATGGGTACTCCAGCTTCATCTTACCTCGGTGTTCCCATCCCTGAAGGCGAGGAATTTATCGGCGTATTGAGCGTGCAAAGTACCGAACAGGAGAATCGTTTTAATGAAAATGACCAGCGGCTTTTAACAACGATTGCCTCTTCCGTTGGCGTTGCGTTGCGTAATGCGCAGCTTTTTGAAGATGTAGAACAGGCAAAAATGGAAGCCGAAAAAGCCAGCAAGGTTGCAGAAAAGGCCAATGAAGCAAAGAGTGCGTTTCTATCCACAGTGAGCCACGAATTAAGAACACCACTCACTTCTGTTTTAGGTTTTGCCAAAATAATTAATAAGCGATTGAATGATAAAATATTTCCTATTGTAGATCAAAGCGATCCCAAAACAGGAAAGACAATAAATCAGGTCAACGAAAATTTACAGGTAGTCATTTCCGAAGGAGAAAGATTAACCCACCTGATAAATGATGTGCTTGATCTGGCAAAAATTGAAGCCGGAAGAATGGAATGGAACCAGGAAAATGTATCTCTCCCTGAAGTTGCTGAAAGAGCAATTTTGGCAACTACTTCACTTTTCGATCAGAAAAAAATCAATCTTGTCAAAAAAATTGATAATAACATTCCTGATATCATCGGAGATCCGGATAAACTGATCCAGGTAGTGATCAACCTTTTTTCCAATGCCGTAAAATTCACTGAAAACGGAAATGTCACCTGCCAGGTTACCCAAAAAAATAATGAAGTAATTGTGAGTGTTTCTGATACAGGAATTGGAATTGCGCCTGAAGATTATGGAGCTGTATTCGAGCAATTTAAACAGGTCGGCGGCGATACACTGACCGATAAACCAAAAGGAACCGGTTTGGGTTTACCGATTTGTAAAGAAATTGTAGAACATCATGGCGGCCGCATTTGGGTAGAAAGTAAAGTCGGAAAAGGAAGTACATTTTCTTTTGCCATTCCTTTTATTGCTTCAGATAATAAAAATAATAAAAAGCAAAAGCCGATCCATTTGGATGAACTGGTAAAACAATTGAAAGACCAGGTTGTCTTTTCAAAATTAAAATTAAACGGCAAAAATGCTTCCATTCTTGTTGTGGATGATGACGATTCCATTCGTTCTTTATTGGAACAGGAACTGAGCGATGCGGGCTATTTAATAGAACAGGCAACAAATGGAAAACAGGCGTTGGAATGTATCCGGAAAAACCGCCCTGACCTGATCATCCTGGACGTGATGATGCCGGAAATGAATGGATTTGATGTGGCGGCAATTTTGAAAAATGATCCGCAAACAATGGATATTCCGATCATTATTTTATCCATTGTCCAGGATAAAGCAAGAGGTTTTAGAATTGGCGTTGACCGTTATTTAACCAAACCAATTGACACGGCGCAACTGTTTACAGAAGTTGGAAATTTGTTGGAACAGGGAAAATCAAAAAGAAAAGTGATGGTGGTAGATGAAGACAGTGCCGCAGTTCGCTCTCTGACTGATGTTCTTCAGGCCAAAGGCTATCTCGTGGTAGAATCTGATGGAAAAGAGTTGGTAAAAAAAGCTATTGACACACAGCCTGACATTATTATTTTAAATTCTATTTTTTCCGGCAAACAGGAGGTTGTAAAAACATTACGTTTTGAAAAAGGTTTGGAAAATGTATTGTTTTTTATTTATCAATAATGCTAATGTGCCAATTGGCTGATGTATCAATGTAGTAAACAAACAATAATTCAAATTCCTTTTGATCAAAAAAACTAAAAAGCGAACCACGAACTAAAAACTAAAAATCAAGAATTAAGAACTAAAACATGGAACAAAAACTTTTAATTGTAGATGATGAAGCGCACATCAGAATGCTGCTCGAACAAACGCTGGAGGAACTGGAAGACGATGGTGTAAATTTTTTTACTGCTCAAAATGGTGAAGAAGCTTTTGAAATTATTAAAACAGAAGAACCACAATTGGTTTTTTTGGATGTGATGATGCCAAAAATGAATGGCATGGAAGTGTGCAGAAAAGTAAAAAAGGAATTAGAACTAAATAACGTTTTTATTGTTTTACTCACTGCAAAAGGCCAGGAACTTGATCGCCTCAAAGGCCAGGAAGTAGGCGCAGATCTTTATATGACGAAGCCTTTTGATCCGGAGGTAATTCTGGAAAAAGCAAGAGAAATTTTGGGTTTGTAAATTTTATTCTAAAAGAATAAAACAGAAAAAAGAATGGCTAAAATAAGTTTAAAAAATATTTTGAGCAAGGACGCCGACGCGATCAATATCGTCAGTTCTTTATCCAAGGAGTTGAATTCGGATTTTAGTATAGAAGATAATAATGGAAAAATCATTCTGTCAAACATGGTAGAGACAGCTCATAACCTACCATTTCAATATCCTGTTTTCTTTGAAAATGAAACAATAGGTCTTGTAAAGGGAAGTGAAAAATCCGCTTTTATTGCTGAACTTTTAATGCATATTTTAAACAAAGAATCGGAAAGAAAAAAATTGGGCGCGGAAGTTTTAAATCTTTACCAGGAAATAAATCTGATCTTTAATTTCTCTGATAAACTGGCTCAAACCATTGGTGCGACAGACATTTCAAAAATCACTTTGAACGAAGCGGCCCATGTAATTAAATCTAGGAACGGCGTGGTTGTTTTATGGGATGAAGAAAAAAAACGTTTGCGGGTTGAAGCATCTATAGACAAATTATTTTTTGATGAAGAAAAAATAAATACCGAACTGCCGATGCTGTTTGATATTATTTTAAGCGGGCAATCAGAAATTGTCAGTGATATTGTTTCTTTACAAAAAGCAGGAATCGTTTCTGCGGAAATAAAATCAATTATCTATTCTGCTTTGAAAGTAAAACACCGGATCATGGGCGTGATCATCCTTGCAGATAGTGAAGCAGATAAATATACGGCCGGTTCTTTAAAATTATTGACAACCCTTGCGTTGCAATCTTCATCAGCGATCGAGAGTTCTTTGTTGTACGAAAAAAACATTCGCGAAGCGCAGGAAAAAGAAGCGGCAATGCGCAAAATATTCGATGCAACCGGAAAATTTGTTCCTTATCAATTTTTAAAATCTCTTGGCCACGAACTGATCACCGACGTGAAACTTGGTGACCAGGTAGAAAAAATTGTAACCGTTCTTTTTACTGATATCCGAAATTATACCAGCCTTTCAGAATCGATGACGCCGGAAGAAACTTTCGGATTTATTTGTTTGTTTAATGCGCGAATGGGACCAATTATTCGCAAGCACAACGGGTTTATTAATCAATACCTGGGCGATTCTATCATGGCTATTTTTCCGGTAAACGCGGCAGATGCATTGAGTGCTGCAATTGAGATACAAGAAGAAATTCAGGACTTTAATGAGATTCGCAAAGAAAAAAATAAGTCTGAAATTCAAATTGGCGTAGGGATGCATACCGGTCCGCTGATCATGGGCATTACCGGCGATTATGACCGCATGGATGCCTGCACGATTTCTGATACAGTTAATACCGCTTCACGGGTTGAAAGCCTTACCAAACATTATAAAGCTTCTATTTTATTGAGCGACGCAAGCCTCCGGCAAATGGAAAATACTGATAATTTTCATTTAAGAAATTTAGGTCTTGTTCAATTAAAAGGAAAGCTCTCCTCTATTAATGTGCACGAATGTTTCAGCTGTAATACCGAAATAGAATTACAAAAAAAATTGGAAACACTTCCTGTTTTTAATGATGGCGTTTCTTTTTATTTGAATAAATTATTCAGTGATGCAAACAACGCTTTTAAAAGTGTCATTGAAATGGATCCCGATGATCGCACTGCCAAATTCTTTTATAATTATACGCGGCAAATAATTGACTCAGGAGGTGTAAAAGATAAATCCGGGGTAGTTGAAATGGAAGAAAAATAATCAACTTATTTGCTCGTTTACTGATTTGGCTCTAAAAAACCAAACGACGCAGAAAAACTATCTCAGCTTATGCATGTAGTCATTATTTGCAAATTCTTTTTTTACATCATTCAGATTTCTTAAAATACTGTTGTCTATCAATTTTCCTTCCATCTGCAAAATAAATCCGCCGATAATATTTTGGTCCACTGCCGTTTCAAGATGAACATTCTCATAAGAGGTAGAAGCTTTTATTTTTGAAATAAAAGTATCGGCCAGTTCCTTGCTTATCGGGGAGGCGGTGGTCAATTTCGCACTATGCAAACCGATGATTGAATTGTATTGTTCAATAAATGAAGTGATAATGCCAGGCAAATTGGCTTCCCTGCTTTTATTACAAAGTAATTTTAAAAATGTCACCGTAATCTTTGAAACTTTTCCTTCAGTTACCGCTTGAATCACTTTATATTTTTTATCAGGATTGATGATCGGGCTGTTGAGCATCAACACAAAATCGCGGCTTTTATCAACCACTGATCTTAAAAACGCAATATCATTATGCACTTCATCCAATTGCTTCAATTCGGTCGCGATATCTATCAGGCTTTTGGCGTATCGCTGGGCTAAACGTGGATTATTCATATCGCTTTCAATTAATTCAACTCAACATTCTGAGCAAGTTCCTGAATATATTTTTCCTGTTCTTCTTTATTATTCAATTCACGGCGCAAAACTTTTTCGCTTACTTCAAGAACCAAATTTCCTACCTGGTTTTTCAGGTCGGTGATAGCGGCCATTTTTTGCTGATGAATCACACTTTGCGCATCAGCAACAATTTTGCTGGTTTCTTTCCGGGCCTGCTCTTTGGCCTCCTGAATTATTTTATCACGGGTTTCTTTTGCCTCTCTCATCATCTGTGATCTTTCTTCACGCGCTTTGGCCAGCAGAACCTCATTTTCACTTTTTAAAGCAGCCATTTCTTTCCTTACATTTTCAGCAGAAAGAATAGAGTCTGAAATATTTTTTTCTCTTTGATCCAAAGATTTTAAAATTGGTTTCCAGGCATATTTACCCAATATATAAAGTACAATGATAAAAGCGACAAGCGTCCAGAGAATCAGACCCAACTTTGGAAGTAAAAGTTCCATACTTTATTGTTTTAATTTAAATATAATAATGATATAATTTTCAAAAAATACTGTATCCTCCGCCCTGTGCTTTGGATACAGTAAAAAAAATCGCTGTTTGCAACTGCCAACGGAAGTTTTATACTCCGGTTACAGATTTCAACACAGCCAATAATCCTGCGATAACTGCAAAAAGGGCAACCCCTTCTACAAGAGCGGCCGCAAGGATCATGTTAGCGCGGATTTCATTGGCTGCTTCCGGTTGGCGGGCAATACCTTCTACTGCTCCTTTACCTATTTGGCCGATACCGATACCTGCTCCAATAGCAGCAAGTCCAGCGCCGATAGCTCCACCCATGTGCGAGAATCCAGCTTCAAATAACAAGGTCATTAGTGACATAATTCTGGGTTTTGAAATGAATAAAAAATTTAAGCAAATGCGTGATCGTTTCCTGGCACATCATGGTCGCTTCCTTCAAACCCCTGCCCTATAAATATGGCAGTAAGAGCTGTGAAAATAAACGCCTGAATGAAGGCCACCAATATTTCTATAAAATAATCAAATACGACAAAAATGATCGAGAATGGCGAAAAGCCGTATCCGGCTATAGTGCTCATTTCACCAAAAATAAAAATGAGCGAAATGAAAGCCAAAATAACAATATGGCCTGCAACCATATTTGCAAAAAGACGAATGATCAAAGCACCCGGCTTAATTACAAAAACACCAAAAAGCTCCACCGGAACTAAAATGATTTTTACTAAAAACGGAACATCCGGAGGCCATAATACATGTTTCCAGAAATGCGACGTAGTGCTGCAAAGAATTACCACTAAAGATATAAGCCCGAGAATTAAAGTAAAGGCGATATTTCCTGCAACATTCGCAGCGCCGGGAACCATTCCAAAAAGTGCATTGATCAAAATAAAAAAGAAAACTGTTAGCAAATAAGGCATGTATCGTTCCCATCTTTTACCCAGATTTACTTTTGCCACTTCTTCACGAATAAAAATAATAATCGGTTCCATAAATCCCTGCGCACCTGATGGCGCCGAAATTACACCGTTGCCTTTTTTATATTTATTGGCAATTTTTATCATCAAGAAGGTAAATAAAGCCAAAGCGAGTAAAGTTTGAACCACATTTCTGGTCAATGATAAATCATAAACTGTCACATCTTTATCTACCGGTACAATGGTCTTTTCGTCTTGCATACGGTAACCGTCATAAACTTTATCGTGATCGTGGCCGAATTGTTTAGAAGAAAAAACTGATAAACCTTTTTGCGGAGAATATAATATTACCGGCAAATAAATTGAAGCATGAAAATCACCGATTGTAAAAAAATGGAATTCATACGCATCCTGTACATGATTCAGGATTGCAGTAGTCGGATCAAATTTTTCTCCTGAGTTTTTATGCTCAACTGGCTTTTCCTGAGAGAAAGCGGTAAAAGAAACTGACAGCAAAAACAGGCTGAAAACCGCTACCAATAAAGATTTCATGCTTTTTGAACCCATACTTCTTTCAAATTTTGCGCAAAGATAAGACGTTTGTTCGATGATATCATAGAGTGAGGCTATAATTTTTATTTGCAGCCATAGCTTTTTATAATTTCATTTAGAACTCTTATCAACCCTAACTTTGTTTAAAAAATTATGAACTATCAGCTTCTCGGAAAATCATCTCTTCTTATCAGTAAAATCGGATTTGGATGTATGTCATTGAAGCCAGATCAAAAGGATTTTAATACTATAATTGATGCTGCAATTGATCTTGGAATTAATTACTTTGATACTGCCGATCTTTATGATAAAGGCTTAAATGAAACCTTGCTTGGCAAAGCTTTCAAAGGGAAAAGAGACAAAGTAATTATCGCAACCAAAGCAGGAAACCAATGGCGCGCAGATGGTAGTGGCTGGGATTGGAATCCGCGAAAAGAATACATTCTTAAATGCGTCGATGAAAGTTTAAAGCGATTACAAATTGATTATATTGATCTCTATCAATCTCATGGAGGAACGATGGAAGATAATATTGACGAAACAATTGAAGCCTATGAAATTTTACTAAAACAAGGCAAAATCAGGTATTACGGACTTTCATCAATTCGTCCGAACGTGATCAGAGAATTTATTAAAAAATCAAACATCGTAAGTGTGATGACGCAATACAGTTTGTTGGACCGGCGCCCCGAAGAAAGCACTTTGCAATTATTGCATGAACATAATATCGGCGTCTTGGTAAGAGGAAGCGTTGCCACCGGATTATTGATTAATAAGCCGGCAAAACCCTATTTAAATTATAATGAAAGCCAAATTGCGGACGCTGCAAATGCGGTAAAATCTGTTTCTTCAAACAAAAGAAATGCTGCACAAACGGCCATTCAATATATATTAAAAAATCCTGCAGTTACTTCTGTTATTGTTGGCATAAGAACGATGGAGCAATTAAGAGAAGCGGTGGAAACAGTAAATACTCCGGGGCTTACCGAAGAGGAAACAAAGATTTTAAGAGAAGCAGTTCCGGCAAATTTTTATGAACAGCACCGATAGTATTTTACCAAAAATAATTTTTCTTTAACCTGATCATCTCAGAGATTTTATTCAATCAATTTTAGACTACGAAGGGATTTTCATAAAAAAATCCATTCAAAACTTTGTTACCTTCGCCGCCCATTTTTCAAAAATATTTTAAAAGATAATTATGCTTCTTGCCCAGGCAAAAAAAACCTTAAGGTTAGCTTTCCCGATCATATTGGGAGAAGTTGCGCAAATGTCACTGGGCATTATTGACACGGCTATGGTAGGCGCGGTGAGCTACAAACAGTTGGCAGCCGCGGCTTTGGTGATGAGCGTGATCAACATTCCGTACGTTTTTGGAATTGGAATTACGATTTCTGTTTCACAAATGGTTTCGATGGCACATGGCCGCAGGGACGGCAAATTGGTAAGCCATTATTTATACAATGGCTTTTGGCTTTGCGCTATTTCCGCGTTGATTATTTCGCTGGCGATTGAATTTAGTAAAAATATTTTATTTCATCTCGACCAGGATCCAATAGTGGCGCGGCTTGCGTTACCATATCTACAAATTATGGGTTGGTCTGTAATTCCGATGTTGTTATTTCTGGCGCTAAAACAATTTACCGACGGACTGGAACATACAAAAACAGCGATGATCCTTTCATTATCTGCAATTCCAATAAATGCTTTTTTAAACTGGCTTCTGATCTACGGAAACTGGGGTTTTCCGCGGATGGAATTGGTAGGCGCGGGCTGGGGAACATTCATTACACGAATTCTGATTTTCATCGTTCTGGGATTAATAGTTTTGTATCATCACACTTTCAGAAGGTATGTTGCCGTGAGAAGTATTGTCTGGAAATTAAAATGGAATACCATCAAAGAATTATTGGAAATCGGGATCCCAAGTAGTTTTCAAATCACAATGGAAGCCGGCGCTTTCGCCATTTCAGGGATTTTAATTGGAACGATCGGCGCGGTAGAACAGGCTGCGCATCAAATCGCTTTGAGTTTGGCTTCATTAACTTTTATGGTTTCCATGGGATTATCCCAGGCAAGTTCTATCCGTACCAGCAATACTTTTGGACGAAAAGATTGGCCGTTGATCAGTCTTATTGGCAAAAGCACTTTGATTATGGCGCTGATTTATGGAACTTTTTGTGCAGTGATTTTTATTTTATTCCGCCACCAGTTACCTTACATTTTCAACGATGATAAAGAAGTGGTTTCTATGGCTGCTTACTTACTTTTATTCGCAGCGTTATTTCAAATTTCTGACAGCACACAATCTATCAGCGCGGGTTTATTGCGCGGCATAAAAGATGTAAAAATTCCAACCTTTTTTATTGCCATTGCTTATTGGGCAATCGGAATTCCGGTTGGGTGCCTGCTGGCTTTTTATTATAAAATGGGGGCGGCCGGAATCTGGATGGGATTCATAACCGGCCTTACTTTTTCAGCAGCTTTTTTAACTTTCAGATTTAAAAAAATGGTAAGAGCATCGTTGAAAGCAGCATAAAAAAATTCAGCAAACAAAGAAAAAAAGCGATTTTTTATTTTCAATTTGGCAAAATATCCCAAAGAACTTTTCGAAACAAATTACATTATGGTTTTTCTTCTTCAAAAAAGGTTTATTTTTTAATCAGTTTTGCTTCCAGTTCTTCGAGCGATTTACCTTTTGTTTCCGGCATAATAAATATCACCCACAATAGCTGAAGTACCATCATAAAAGCAAAAAATGCAAAGATCGGCGCCGGGCCAATTTTTACGGCCCATATGGGAAACAAAGTAGTAATGATAGCCGCCATGATCCAATGAGTAGATGCACCCAGAGATTGTCCATAAGCGCGTACACTATTGGGAAATACTTCTGAAATTAACACCCAAATGACTGCTCCCTGCCCGATAGCATGAGACGCAATAAATAAAAAAAGAAGCAGCGGAACCATCATTGCACCCACATGATTTGAATAAAAAGCGGCCGAAACGGCAACCAGAGAAATAATGTAACCAATCGAACCGATGAGCATTAAAATTTTGCGTCCTAATCTATCAATCAGATATAAGCCCAGCATGGTAAAAACCAGGTTCACCAATCCTACGCCTACACTTTGAAGAAAAGCGCCTTGCTTGCTAATTCCCGCCAATTCAAAAACTCGGGGAGCGAAATATATAACTGCATTGATACCAGACATTTGATTGAAAAAGGCAATCATTACTGCTAAAAAAATCGGGAAGTTGTATTTCCTTTTAAAAAAAGCCGAAAGTTTTTCTTTGTGTTTTTCCTCACCAATTGATTTACGAAGTGCTTCAAGAGCTTCATCGACACCGACAGGATCACTTACCGCCAATATTTTCCGGGCCGTGTTATAATCTCCTTTATGAACGATCAACCAGCGCGGACTTTCGGGCACGAAAAATACCAAAATACTATAAATTAATGCAGGAATCGCAACCACTCCCAACATCAATCGCCAACTGTTGTTGCCACCAACTCCCTGGAGTAAATAGTTGGATAAATAAGCAATCAGAATTCCGAACACAATATTAAATTGAAAGGTTGCGACTAATTTTCCCCTGTTTTTTGCAGGAGCAATTTCAGAAATATACATTGGAGCGACGACCGAAGAAGCGCCGATTGCAAAGCCGCCGAGTAAGCGAAAAAGCATAAAAACATAAACGCCGGGTGCAATTGCCGAACCCAAGGCAGACACCAAATACAATATTCCGATCCATAATAAAGTTTTCTTCCTTCCCCATTTGGTAGCAGGAATGCCGCCTGACAAAGCGCCAATGACGGTACCATAAAGAGCAACGCCAATTGCAATTCCATGAAGTACCTCGCTCAATTCCCAAACTCTTTTAATGTCTTGTTCCGCACCCGAAATAACGGCCACATCAAAGCCAAATAAAAATCCACCAAGTGCAACAACAATGCTCCAAAGCAAAAGTTTTTTGTTCATTTGATTTTTTTAGTTGAATCTTTAGTTACAGAATAGACAGTAAATATGGTTTAGAATAGTTTTTTATATCCAGGATTTTTTTTAATGATAAATATAAGTTTGAAAAAGTTATTTACCAGAAAAAAAAAGATTCAGTAAACGAAGAAATAAGACAGAATTTGTTATTGTAAACAAGCCAAATATATCAACTGAAAAGATTTTAATTCATTTATCAAACCTTTTTTTTAAAATATTAATAAACAAACAAAAAACCGGAATTTCAATTTCTAATATCAACCTTTATTCTGCAGGCTTTTCGGCTTTCTTTTGATCGAGTAAAGCTTTTTGTTTGGTAATTTCTTTGTCTTGCTTTGCCTGATCTTTTTTATTTTGTTCAAGATCGTCTTGATAATCTTTTATTTTCTTCTCTAATTTTTCCTGCTCATCCAGTAAGCTTTTTAATTTTTTTTCAGCTCCTGCTACCTCGTTTTCCTGGGCAGCAACTTCGAGATTATATTGCTGCAAATTCATTGCACTTTGAAAACTCTTAATAAAAGAAACGCTGATCGCAGCAGATCCAACATTGGTAAGAGTTGCAGCGCCTTTCACTTTACCATCCGGAATCAATCCTGATTTCGCAGCAATCATTGTTACTAAAGATTTATCTTTTTCCTTGCGGCTTTTTCTTTCTATTTTAAAAAAGAAATCCTGCGCTTCATCGCTGTTCAAATCTTTCAAACGCACATTTCTATACACCAAAAAACCCTTTGATTTTTCTGCATTATATCCTTGCGATTTTAATTTTTGTTGAATTACATTTTGAGTTTCCTCAGGAGGAAGATTATATTCAGTAATGTAACAAGGATATTTTTGCCCGTTATATTCAACCGTTGTTTGCATCGGCGATTGCGCAAATGAAAACGCGGAGGTTAAAAAAGAAAACAATAAACAAAAAATGTATTTCATAATTAAATTTTTTTTTTAAAGGTGCTTCTTTTAAAATCAACTATTGTTTCCAAATATTATTCTTTCTATTGCTGTCCGGCAATTTATTTTCAGGATCAATAATGACAGACTGCACCGGCTGCGTTGTTTTCAAATGAATTTTATGAACATCGCTTTGCAACCAGGTTTCAACAGGAAATTGTAAGGTGTCTTTACTTCCATCTTGCAAAACAATTTCGAGCGTGAACGGCATCGCCATTTTCTGCAAGTTTGCAATGGAAATATTTACACCATTTTTTGCATCATTATTTGGATAAGAAAGCGACTGAACCGCCAGATCCAATTGCCAGTTATTTTGAAACCATTCTTTCCAAAACCACGAAAGACTTTCTCCTGCTTCATTATCCATTGTTCTGAAAAAATCATCCGGGGAAGGATGTTTGTAAGCCCAACGTTCGAGATATTTTTTAAAAGCATAATCAAAGCGGTCATGCCCTAAAACAATTTCGCGAAGCATTACCAATCCAAAAGCGGGTTTAAAATAAACCAATGGATGACGATATTTTTCAGTCAGCATATCTGCTCTTGCCATCATCGTAGGTGCCGTAGAATCTTTCAGCAAAGCAATAATTTCATCAGCCGGATTTCCTTTTCCCGGCGCGTATTCTCCATCGCGTTTTGGCGCGTATTCGCCGTCGTTAAATTCATCAGCCGCATACACATCTATAAAAGTATTAAAACCTTCATCCATCCAAGCATAGCGTCTTTCATCGCTGCCAACAATCATCGGAAACCAGTTGTGTCCAATCTCATGAGCGGTAACCCAATAAAGTTCTCCGGCTTTATCATTTAGGCCATCGAAAACAATTCCCGGATATTCCATTCCGCCGGCTCTTCCCGCTTCATTTACTGCAACAGGATATGGATATATAAACCATTTTTTTGAAAAATATTCTATTGATTTTTTCAAATATTCTGTCGCTCTTCCCCAGGCATCTTCGCCCACACTTTCCACCGGATAAACAGACATTGCCAAACATTTTTTTCCGCCCGGAAGATTCACTCTGGCCGCATCCCAAACATAAGCGGAAGATGCGCCAAATGCCACGTCGCGCGTGTTGTTCATTTTAAAATGCCAGCTTATTAATTTATTGCTTCGGTTTTTTCCTGCTAAATTATTCACTTCTTTTTCAGAACGAATGATGATTGTTTTGTCGCTTTTTCTGGCTGCATTTAATCTTTCAATTTGCGTGGAAGAAAGAACTTCCTTTTCATTCTGCAATTCGCCGCTCCCTGCTACGATCATCCCTGCAGGAACCGTTACTGTATAATCAAAATCACCATATTCACAATAAAATTCACCGCTGCCGAGAAATGGTAATGTGCTCCATCCCTTGAGGTCATCATAAACACACATCCTCGGATACCACTGTGCGATTTCATAAATCTTCCCATTTTTTGTTGAAAAAAAATCTGTTCTGCCACCAAAGTTTCCAGGAATGTTGTAGTGATATTTAATGTTGATCTTTATTTTTTCCTTTGATGACAAAGCATTTGGCAAACGGATTTGCATTCTTGTATCATTGATGATATAATCTGCTTTCAAAGTTTTGCCTTTGTATTCAATTGTTACATTTTCGAATTGATAACCATCAGTAAAAGCATTTTCTCCACGGGCAGAATAAAATTTGGAACGTGCATCTTTGCGATAAGTATTTTGATCTAATTGCAACCAAAGCGACGATAAATTATCAGGGCTGTTGTTGGTATAAGAAATTGTTTCAGTTCCTTTCAAAACATTTTCAACAGTATCTATTGCAGCATGAAGCATATAGTCAGCGCGGTTTTGCCAGTATTTAGATCCCGGCGCTCCGTTAGCAGAACGAAATTCATTTCCGTTTTTAGTATAAAAATTTTGTGCAAATAATTCATGCGGATCATAAATTGATTCAGGATTTTTTTGAGCAGTTAGTGAATTGAAAAAACAAAAGAAACCGGTTAAAAGCAGTAGACTTTTAAAATTCATTTTAAAAATTTTGAATGAAATAAAAAGGATGAATAAAAAATGGAAGGTCTGATAAATTCATTATTTATTGAAAATAATTACACAGGTGGTTAGGTTTACAAATCTTTTGTGGGGACTTTTTTTATGTGACTTTTACAAGAAAGCCATTGCGGGCTTTTTCTTCTGTAATTACTTTCCGAATTGCTTTATCTAAAGCAACTTCTATTTTATCACTTAAATCTTCACTTTTTTTAACAGAATTCATATCTCTGTAATTTTATTGAAAACCTCAAAGCTAAATATTTCCCTAATAACGAATTAATTTCTGAACCATCTCATGCAACCTTGATTTTGCCAAAAAGTTCTTTTCTAATTGAGTATTAAAAGGAACAGGTGTATCAAGCGAAGCACAACGCATCACCGGCGCGTCTAAAAATTCAAAACAATTTTGTGCAATCCATGCCGCTACTTCTCCCCCAACGCCACCGGTGAGTGTATCTTCATGAAGTATTAAAACTTTTCCGGTATTATTTACAGAAGCCCGGATGGCTTTGTAATCCAATGGCAACAACGTTCTCAGGTCAAGAATATCGATTGAGATTTCAGGATGTGCATCCGCATATTCGGTGGCCCAGATAACGCCCATTCCATACGTGATGATACTAACGTCTGTACCTATACGCAACTGTCTTGCTTTGCCAATTTCTGTTTCATAATATTGCTGAGAAAATTCAGAATTGATGCTTCTATACAAAGCTTTGTGCTCAAAATACAACACAGGATTTGGATCATTGATGGCCGCGATTAATAATCCTTTTGCATCCTCGGGAGTTGATGGATATACCACTTTTAATCCGGGAGTATGAACAAACCATGCTTCATTACTCTGACTGTGAAATGGCCCTGCGCCTACGCCAGCACCTGTTGGCATTCTGATTACCACATCCGCATTTTGTTCCCAGCGATAGTTTATTTTAGCAAGATTATTAACGACCTGGTTAAATCCAACGGTGACAAAATCTGCGAATTGCATTTCCATTACACTCTTAAATCCTTCAAGGCTTAAGCCCAAAGCCGTTCCTACAATCGCGCTCTCGCACAATGGCGTATTGCGAACTCTCCCTTTTCCAAATTCATTCAAAAGGCCTTCTGTGATTTTAAAAGCTCCACCATATTCAGCAATATCCTGTCCCATTAAAATTAAATTAGAATGCACTTTCATGGATTGATAAAGCGCTTCTTTGATAGCATCAATAAAGCGTGTGCCCCTTGATGCTGTGGAGAAAGACGGCACAGAATCAGCCGAATCAGTTTTAGAAGAGCTAATTTTTTTTGCGTAAACATCTTCTGTTTGTTCTTTAATAATTGAGGAATTCAGAACAGAAAAATCGCTTATTTCTTCTTCTGCTGTGGCATAGCTTTTTTCAATGTAATCTTTTATCCCGTCTTTTATTTCTGCAATTTGAAGATTGTCAAGAATATTTTGGTCAACCAGAAAATGTTCATAATTCTTTATCGGATCTTTCTCAAGCCATTCTTCAAACATTTCTTTGGGAACATATTTTACACCGCTAGCTTCTTCATGACCACGCATCCGGAATGTCATGCATTCGATCAAATATGGTTTTTGATTTTTAATACAATATTCGCGAACGCCTTTTACTGTTTCATAAACCGTAAGAATATTATTGCCATCAATTTGCACACCCTCCATTCCATAACCTTTCGCGCGATCTACCAGATTTTCACAATGATATTGTTCTTTTACCGGAGTGCTCAAACCATAACCATTATTTTCAATAATAAAAATCACGGGTAAATTCCAAACCGCCGCTACATTCAACGCTTCGTGAAACTCGCCTTCACTGGTTCCTCCTTCACCGCTAAAAGCTAAAGAAACTTTCTCTTCCTTTTTTAATTTATAAGCAAGTGCAACACCATCAGCAACTGAAAGCTGTGGCCCGAGATGCGAGATCATCCCGCAGATAAAATGTTCTTTATTTCCAAAATGAAAACTTCTTTCCCTTCCTTTGGAATAGCTGTCCAAAGCGCCCTGCCATTGTTTTACCAAATCTTTCAAAGGCATTTTTCTGGTAGTAAAAACCCCCAGATTTCTATGCAAAGGCATGATCCATTCATCTGGCCGAAGTGCATAAGTAGCGCCGGCGGAAATCGCTTCCTGGCCAATGCCGCTGAACCATTTTGAGACCTTTCCCTGCCTTAATAAGAGAAGCATTTTTTCTTCGATCATTCTGGGAAGAAGCAGTTCTTTGTAAAGTTCTATAAGTGTTGTGTCGGTTAAATCTTTTCTATTGAATTGCATGTTACAAATTTCATCTTTTCATTTGTAAATAAAAAAGAATGGTGTTTTCGTTTGATGCCATCATTGTACAATTACGGAAAATATTTTTGAAAATATCTTTTCTGTTCAGTACCCGCACTAATTTCATTATTCGATTTTCAAAAAAAAATTCAATACGCATTTAATTCTATGCATTTTTATAGCCAGTCATTTTTTTTGCATGAAAAAATTTTCGAAAGCTTTCTAGCTATAATAATTTCTTCAAGAATTCTCGATAATTGATTTTGAAATTGTACAGGGAGTTTTGCATAAGCATTTCAAGAAATGCTCTTTTCCAGCTTCATTAAGCAATCTGGTTTTGCCCCGCCCGCATTGCATTATGCAGAGCTTTCTTTTCATCAGCGTCTGAGTGGAACTCGATTTTAAGACTTGTTAGAAAAGCTTTGACTATTTTTTTTTGCTACTTGTTTCTCTGACTTACTATAATTGCCATACTATAAGTGTAAGAAATTATTTTAAAATAAAATCGTTTGAAGCGCCTGCTAATCAGTAAACCAACAAATATTTATGATTTCTACTTATAAAGAAAAAAGATAGAAATTGCTTTTATTTCTTTTGAAATTTTGAAATTGCAGATGAAGCAAATGACAATAAAATTCCAAAGATAAATGCCCAGAAGAATCCCTGAATATGAATTCCGGAAACAAATTTATCAGCTAGAATTACCATCAACACATTAATAATTAAAAGAAATAATCCTAAAGTAAGAATGGTAATTGGCAAAGTTAACAGGATCAAAACCGGCTTCACAATTGCATTTAAAATTCCGAAAACAATCACAAAAATCAAAGCAGTTGAATAAGAATCAATGACGATGTGCGGCTTTAAGATCATTGATAACCCATACGCGACAACTGCGGTCACAAGAAGCCTGACGACAAATTTCATGGCACAATTTTTTTTAAAAATACTTTATATAACAAGCAATTCAAAAAATTGTTCAGGCACTAAATATTTATTTGATAACTCCAATAATTCTTTTGAAGAAACTTCTTTAATTACCCGTAAAGAATCATAAAAATAATTTTCATCAAGCTCATTTAAGATCAGGCTTTTCCATCTCGAAATTATTTGAAAAGGCCCGTCAATATAACCAAGGTTAAGACCCATCATATAATTTTTTACTAATAAAAGCTCCTCTTCATTAACCGGTTCTTCTCTTAGTAATTGCATCTCTTTATATACTTCTTTAATCGTCTCTTCGCAAACTTCTTTACCCGCTTCAGTGCTCACAACCCATGAACTTTCTTCAAGATGATTTTCCAAATAACTGTGTATTCCATAAGTATATCCTTTGTCTTCACGAATATTTCCCATTAAGCGGGAGCCAAAATAACCACCGAATAAAGTGTTCAATACAATTCCTTTTTTAAAGTCGGGATGCCTACGATCCGGAAAAGGACGACCAATACGGATCGCGCCCTGAACACCATTTTTATCATTGTGAATAAAGTGTTTTTTCTGAGAAGTAATTTCTCGTTTGTGCATGACCGTAAGTATGTTCTGATTCAGCAAAAGATCACCAAACTGCCTCTGAAGTAATTGCTCAAAATCGGCGGGCAATTTACCGGCTGAGAAGATTTTGCATTTTGCATTAACATAGAATTGCTGAAAAAAATTAGCGAGGTCTTCTCTGGTGATCGCTTCAATATCTTTTTTTGAACTTACTCTCCCATACGGATGTGTGGCGCCATACAAATATTGATCAATCAATCTGTTTGCAACAAAATCACATTTAAGCAAATTGACTGAAAGCCGCTGGATACTATTTTGCTGAAATATTTCCAATTCGCTTTGCGGAAACATTGCATCGGTTATCAATTCTCTGATCACCGGCAACAATTCTTTCAAATATTTTGCCAGGCAATGCAAAGTGATCGAGGCGGTTTCGTTATAACATTTACGGCTTAAATAAGCGCCATAATATTCGAAGTATTCTGTTATTTGAAAAGCATTTTTTGTGCTTGTGCCGTTTTTAATTAAATGATTAGTAGCAACGGCAACGCCATTTTTATTTTCGTAATTATTTCCCGCTTCAAACACAAAATCAATCATCGCTACCTCTTCTTCGCCATCATTTATGTAATAAACGGGAACACCATTTGAAAGCAATGAACGAGTACACGGTTTTAAAGTTATCTCAAAATCTATTGCATCTTTTATTGGGGGAGCTATTGTTCTGTTAAGCATTCAAAATTTTTATAAAACTGTTAAATCAAAATCTGTTTCTGTTTCTACTTCTATCTCTTTTGATTGAGAATTCGTCTTAATGGTTGACCGGTAATATAGTGTGCTGCAATTTGTATCAACAAATACGCGCTGGCATTCTTCCATTATTTCTTCGCGTGTTATTGACTGATAGCTTTCCAATTCTGTGTTCATTAAATTGGCGTCGCCCAGTAATTCATAATTTGCCAAGCTGTTTGCACGATTCATTAAACTGATGTCTTCAAACGCCAACATACTTTCAGTTTTATTTTTGACTTTTTCTAATTCGACTTTGCTGATCATTTCAGTTTTCATTTTTTCAAGTTCAATGATCACGGCATTTTCAGCGGTTTCAAGGCTAACGCCTGGCAACAATTTTCCGTCCATATAAATTAGCCCGGGATCTATGCTTCCCATGTGGGAGCACTCTATACTGCTAAAGATTTGTTGTTTCTTTACAAGATTCTGAAACAATCTTGAAGAAGCGCCACCGCCCAGAAGTTCGGTAATTATTTCCGCCATATAATATCTCCTGTCGAGCCTTGAAGAAATATGCCAGCATTTATAAAGCGCATCAAGTGGAACAGGTTCTGCAATTTCCATCATTCGCGGTTCTTTTTGAATAGGTTCCTGTTTTATTTTACGAATATATTTTTCTCCTGCAGGAATATCACCAAACCATTTTTCGGCCAACTCTTTTATCTGTTTTACAGAAACATTTCCGGCAACCGTAAGTATCGCATTCGATGGTGTATAATGTTTGAAAAAGAAATTTTTTACATCCTCCAATTTTGCATTTTCGATGTGGCTCAAATCCTTCCCAATCGTCATCCATTTATACGGATGTTCTTTGTAAGAAAGTTCGCGAAGCTTATGCCAAACATCACCGTAAGGCTTATTCATATATTGTTCTTTAAATTCTTCGCTCACCACTTTTTTCTGTACTTCTAAAGAATTTTCATTGAACGCAAGCGAATACATCCGGTCACTTTCGAGCCAGAAAGCGGTTTCAATATTTTCCGCAGGCAACTGGCAGTAATAATTGGTAAGATCATTTGTTGTATAAGCATTATTTTCTCCGCCAGCCATTTGCAATGGTTCATCATAAGATTCAATATGCAGGCTTCCCCCAAACATAAGATGTTCAAATAAATGTGCAAAACCAGTGTGCTCCTCATCTTCATCCCTTGCTCCTACATCATACATTACATCAACAACGGCCATTGGGGTGCTTTTATCTTCATGGACTATTACCCGCAATCCGTTATTTAAAACAAACTTTTCAAATTTAATCATAGCTGCAAAATTGCGCTAAAGCAAATCATTTCCCAAATAGAACTAAAAATATGCAGAAAAATAAGTAGGAAAAAAAGAATGAAAAATATGAATAAAATGGTTGCAAATAAAATTATTTAATCCGTCCAACCTTCAGATCCAATAAAATCGGTCGGTTTTTTCGCATTATTAATATCTCAATTTTCTCTGCAGTTTTTTGTAAAAGATTTTTATAAACTTCGATATGGGCGCCAAAATTATTATTGATTGCCATAACAACATCGCCATTTTGCAAACCACTTTTATCAGCCGGTGATCCCTCAATAATATCATCTACAACCACGGCCCCATTTACATCGTACATCGTCATTCCTGTGTAGGAATAATCAAAAGGATCGCGAAAATGGCTGTTTGGACAAAGATGAATTTCCTTTTGAGGATAATTAATAATCAAATTAAAGCGGCGCAAAATATCATTACCAATTAGACCGCCGAGTCGGGGATAAGCAAGAATATTAAATTCATCATCGAGAATATAAGTAGGCACCTGGCGGAATTTATAAGACCCGATATTTACTTCTTTCATGATAGTTAATTGCATTCTTTTTTTCCCGCCTAGACCCTGCACTTCTATCGGCATCGGTTTTCTTTTTTTCAACAAAACAGAACTATCGTCTTTCAATTGTTTACTGATTAAAAAGCACAGTCCAGCGCCCGTGTCAAAATAAAAATGGCTATTAATCTTTTTTGAATCCCTGACCATTAATGGAATAACCGGCAATCCCTTGAAATTTGGATGCAGCAAAGTTCCTTTATTTGGATACCTGATGAAACCGGGTTCAAAAATGCTAACTTTTAAACTATCAAAATTTACTTTTACAATATATCTCGTTAAAAAACTAAAGCCAATAATTCCATCTATCTTTATACCATAAACGCTGGTCAATACTTCATAATTATTGATATAAAAATCAAGGCTGTCAACTGTCAATCCAGGAAAAGAAAGTGTCTGATTTTTGGCATAATCTACTTTTCGAACACCGGCGATTCCATAAATGTATCTTCCTGAAGGAATGTGTGGAATTTGATAAGTTTCAGCGGTGGTAGAATCCAATGAAATGCCGCCGCTGCCTGTGTCTAAAATAAAATTAAAGGTATCAGAAACTTTACTGAACCTGGCCTTCAACAAGATGACTCCGCCCGTTAATTGTTTAAAATCAAATGAAGTAATAAGCTTAGCTGGTTTTTCCAAATACATTTCCTGTGCAAATAAGCTGCCGGTAGAAAAGAAAAATATCAGGTAGATTAAGAGCTTCATAATTTACAAAAACTAAATTTAAGATTTATTGACTGTATTTTTGCGTAAATTATTTAAGAGGAAATAGGGAAATAAATAGCAAACAATGAACACGTCAGAATTATTACAAAAAGCTTTACGGTTCGAATTTCTTTCTGTAGAAGAAGGCACATTTTTATTTAAAAATGCTGCTTTAGCAGAAGTGATGACGGTCGCCGATGAGCTACGAAAAATACAAGTGCCGCATGGAAAAGTGACCTGGATCATTGACCGAAATGTAAACACAACGAATGTTTGCATTGCCAATTGTAAGTTTTGTAATTTTTATAGAATCCCCGGCCATAAAGAAGCCTACGTTACTGATATTGAAACGTATAAAAGAAAAATCGAAGAAACTTTCAGATACGGCGGCGAACAATTGTTGTTGCAAGGCGGTCATCATCCTGATCTGGATTTAAATTATTATGTAAATCTTTTTAGAGAATTAAAAAAATTATTTCCGAAATTAAAACTTCATGCCCTCGGGCCGCCGGAAGTTGCGCACCTTACCAAAATTTCGAAATCAACTCATCGCGAGGTTTTGATGGCCTTAAAAGAAGCCGGATTAGATTCAATGCCAGGGCCAGGCGCAGAGATACTAACTGACAGGGTTAGACGATTAATCAGTAAAGGAAAATGCGGCTCGCAGGAATGGCTGGACATTATGGTGGAAGCGCATAAATTAAACCTGACAACTTCCGCAACGATGATGTTTGGGCATGTTGAAACGGTTGAAGAACGGTTTGAGCATCTGGTAAAATTAAGAGACGTGCAGGCAAAAAAACCGGAAGGTGCTGTAGGATTTTTAAATTTTATTCCATGGACATTTCAGGACGTAGATACTTTACTAACAAGAATTCGCGGCGTTCATAATTTAACGACGCCTCAGGAATACATTCGCATGATTGCAATGAGTCGAATCATGTTGCCGAACGTAAAAAATATCCAGGCGAGCTGGCTTACAGTAGGCAAACAAATAGCACAGGTTTGCCTTCACGCCGGCGCAAACGATTTTGGAAGTATCATGATTGAAGAAAATGTAGTAAGTGCAGCCGGCGCGCCGTATCGCTTTACCAGCAAAGGAATTCAGGACGCGATAAGAGAAGCAGGCTTTGAACCGCAATTAAGAAATCAGCAATATGAATTCAGGAAAATGCCAGAAGTGATGGAAGAACAGGTGATTGATTATTGAGTCAACTATTCAAGATAAGAATAAAAAATCGTGTTAATTGTTTGTTTACTGAGATCAATTTTTTAATAACAATTTAATGCGTCATTTTCTCATCAAACTGTCCATTCGCTTTCTTGATTTATTAAAGATCATCATTCCGTTTTTTACGCCCTTTCTTTTTTGCTTTCTTTCTTCTTCGGGCAGGTGATTTATTGCCTGGCATTCTTTCGAACAACAACCCTCATACTTTTCCGCACATGCAGCACATTGAATAAAAAGCAAGTGGCACCCTTCGTTTGCACAGTTTGTATGTGTGTCGCATGGTGCGCCGCATTGATGACAATGGCTGATTATTTCATCACCAATTTTCTCACCCAACCTTCCGTCAAACACGAAATTTTTTCCCAGAAATTTATTGGGCAAATGTTCTTCTTTTACTTTATTGGCATATCGAATAATGCCGCCTTCGAGGTGATACACATTTTTAAAACCATTGCGCAACATGTAAGCGCTGGCTTTCTCACACCGAATTCCACCAGTGCAATACATGATAATATTCTTATCTTTTTTTTCTTCAAGCATAGAAACAGCCATCGGTAATTGCGCTCTGAAAGTATCTGATGGAATTTCAATCGCATTTTCAAAATGGCCCACTTCATATTCATAATGATTGCGCATGTCAACCACAATTGTTTCAGCATCTTCAGTCAATTTATTAAAAGAATTTGCATCGACATATTTCCCTTTTTTGCTCATATCAAAATCGGGATCATCAATTCCATCAGCAACAATTTTATTTCTCACTTTTACTTTTAATACCCAAAAACTTTTGCCGTCATCATCAACAGCGATGTTTAAATGAACATCTTTTAAGAAAGAAATTGTGTTTAAATATTCTTTAAAATTTTCAAAATCAGATTCGGGAACACTCATCTGCGCATTGATGCCTTCGTTGGCAACATAGATTCTCCCGAAAACTTTTAATTCATTTAAATTTTGGTAAAATTCATTCCGAAAAGCATCGGGATCTTTAATGACTGCATACTTGTAAAACGAAAGCGTAATGCGGGGTTCCTTTTCCTCAGATAATAGATTCTTCAGTTCCTTTTGAGAAATACGATTGTGTAATAATGCCATACTTATTTATTCTACCCGTTGTTTTTTGAGACATTTACAGGATGAATCAAACCTTATAAAAGGCGGATAAAAAATTGTGTTGCAAAGATAATTCAATCATTTTTTTCAAAACAGGTATGGCTTTTGTTTAGCGGTAACTAACTATTAAATTTTTAATATTGTTAACTTAAAAAGAACTTTATGAAAAAGACAATCATTTTTGCAGCAACATTATTTTTTATGTTGAATGCAAAATCGCAGAGCGCACATTTTGGAATTAAAGGAGGAATGAACGCATCTTCATTAAATTATGAAGGCAATTCAGATATGCAAACAAAAATCGGATTTAATGCAGGCGTACTGGCTCATATACATACAGGAAATGAATTCTGGGCGTTTCAACCTGAAGTATATTATTCTTCCGAAGGAGCAAAGAGTAAATCAAATAGTAATGTAAGTACCAACCTTGGATATCTAAATGTACCGGTATTGATTCAATACATGTTTAACAATGGTTTCAGACTGGAAGCCGGCCCGCAGGTTGGATTTCTGATGAACGCAAAAAATAAATTGAACGATAATTCCACAGACATTAAAGGCAATCTGAAAAGCGCGGTATTTTCAATCCCTGCAGGTATCGGCTACCTTACTTCCACCGGACTTGGATTTGATGCCCGGTACAATTTCGGAATCAGTAATATCAACAAATCAACAAGCGGCAATAAAACGCGCAGCAACGTTTTTCAATTTGACATCTTTTATCAATTTGGTGGGCCAAAGGTTTCACATTAAAGTTTGAAAGATTTTATTTTTTTTATTGGCAGCCGGTAAAATAATCAAATATTTTACCGGCTGTTTCTATAATTCTTTTTAACCAATTTATTTTTTTCAATAAAAAACAATCCCCGAATGTATCTACATTTGATCAATTAATTTATTTTTATGGAGTCAAAAAAAGTACCCGATAAAACCAAATTTCCACTTCTCGACAGAATCAATTCTTTTCAAAAACTTTTTATTTGTATCGCTGTTGCTATAGCTGTTTATTTTATTGTTGAAATAAAAAATATTGATCTGCTCACTCATACAATGATTGGCTGGGACACTTTCAGTCTTTGCATGATTGCGATGAGCTGGATCACATTTTTCATGACCACTTCTAAGCAAATCCGTGAACAGGCGCGCCTTCAGGATCAAAGCAGTTCCATAATTTTTATTGTGGTGTTGGTATCTACATTAGCCAGTATCCTTGCAGTATTGTTGTTGCTTGTAACTAAACATGATGGCAATCATGGCATGAATTGGCGATTGATCATTGCCATTGCAGGAATGATTTTTTCATGGTTTTTAATCCATACTATTTTTACACTTCGTTATGCGCATATTTATTACGGCGATCATCCAACGAAACCCAATACCCACAGTGGCGGTTTAGAATTTCCGGACGATTTGAAGCCTGAATATATTGATTTCGCTTATTTTTCTTTTGTTCTCGGAATGACTTTCCAGGTTTCTGATGTGGAGATAACTTCAAAAAGATTTCGAAAGCTTGCGCTCTTGCATGGTCTGGTTTCTTTCGCTTTTAATACAATTATGATCGCACTTACAATTAATGTGATCGCGGGATATGGAAATTGAAAAAGTTTTTGATAAACGAAAAACCATGAATTTTTCTTTTTATTTACTTTCAAAGTTTAGATGTTTTAAAAGCTTGAAAGCAAAATAGGTTTATATAAAAACTAAAGTTTTAAAAAATCGCTCTCAAGGAAACTCTTCCCGTATGAATCATCGGATTTTCCCCCGGCTTTCTGCCTTCATATTGCAGGTTCAATTCTATATTTCCTGCCAATCTTTTGGTAAGTTCTAAATTCCATAAATAATTTTTTCCGGGTAATAATCCATCCAATAAAATATAGCCAACCGTGCTGTTTGCATCGCCGGTAAAACCGATATGATTAAACGAAAATCTTCCGTTGATCGTTCCATTGGCAAGGACATTGTATTTTACTTCTGCAGCAAGCTGATTATTGATCGCCTTTTCAAAATCTCCTGTTTTATTTTTCTTTACATCGCAGGTGTATATAAGGCTTACTCGGAAATCACTTTTATAAATATAACTCACCGAAGGCTCTGCAGAAACTTCATCCACCAAATAATTTCTGTTGGTAAAAGAAGGCGTAATTAATTGATTGCGAACATATTTATTGGTAAAAGTTGTGGCGATTGAGCGGTTTAAATTCCATCTTCCTTTTAAAGATATATCGCGAAAAGAATTACTTTCAAAACCATAATTTAAAAGTGATTTTGTATTATTCAAACGATGCGTAACATCAATTCCCCATATAGGATTTTTGCGATTAAAATAAATCGTATTACTCAAAAAAGAAGATAGCGTAATCAATGAAGTATCTGCTAATTTTCTACTAAAAGGATTGAATTCAAAACTGCCATTTGAAATGCCTTTTTTGTTGATTTGCAAAGAAGAAGTGCTGCTGAATTTTTTTATAAATTTCAAAAAATTTTTCGTCGTATTTCTTGAAATAATCAAATCAGGATTAAAACTAAAATTATAGTTGAACTGAATGTAATTCGCCTTTACATAATCATTGGTGGGAGTAAAAACACGAACCCATTTTTTTTGATCTTCATAAATTGCTACTTCAAATTCATTCAATTGCGGAATGCCATCTTTATTATAATCATTCCATGTATAATAACCTTGTCCCGCCGGCACTTCGATATATGTGTATTCGCGTTTTTGTTCCTGCCCAGAACCAAGTTCGTACAAAACATTTCCCTGCACGAAACCTTTCCATTCATTGATCGCGTATTCTGCCCGTCCCAACAGGCTTTCATCACTTTGTTCATTAGAATATCCTTTGTTGATTACATCCAATTTCCGGTAAGTAACATTGATTCTTAATTGCTGATGTTCACTCTTCATTAGTTCCGTCATCAAACTAATATTGCTGCTTTTATCCTGTGAAATCAATCCTTTTTGAAAAGGAATTTTATTTTCTCTTTCAAAATAAGTTATCGCCCATTTGTTTAATTTCTTTTCCGAAGATTTTAAATAAGCCTGCCAGGTATTAAAAGCAAAACTAATCGGCATCAAAGTGTCAGATTTTTTATCTAACTGTTGATTATTTTCAGAAGAATATCCACCACCGATTTTTAAATTATCCAATGAAGGAAATGTCCTGTATAAATCAATTGAAGGACGAACGTAAGAGCCGGTTTGAATCGCGCTGCTGATGTTGGTGATGTAAAATTTATTATTAAAATGCCAACCTTTTATTGCCATCACATTTTCTACAGAATTTCTAAGGCCATTGTAATGATCGCTTCTGTTGTAATTTGTAAACTGATATTTCAAAGAATTATTTTGCAAATCTGTTATTTGCAAAGAAGCATCTACTAAATTTTCCGTCGCAGCAGGTGCATCAAAAGGGAGACTCCAGTCACGGTTAAACTCCACATTTCGCAAGGTTTCCAGAGGTTTAAATTTATCCTGCACATATTCATAACCAACATTAGTTTGCAAAACAATTCCAGGCTTTATATTGCCAAAAACTTTTTGTTGCATCACATAATTCACTTTTGCCGCCGTGCCTTTATCATTCTGTTTTCCTATTGTTGAAAAAGTATTTACGTCATAATCACTCATCGCAATTTCCGCTTTCAAAGAAGAATTTTTATTAAAAAAATATTCAGCCGCCGCCGTCACCAGCTCATGTTTTTTGGGAGGAATTAAAAAAATCACAGGCTCCCAATCGCCTTGTTTGACGCCATTTACAGGAGCCACAAACTGAAAAACTCTTCCATTTGCATTGCCATCATTTACGGCTGTATAATTTCCTTTTCCCAATCCAACATTGGTAAAAGAAAGATTGTACAAACTATCTTTTTGGTTCACAGAATAAACATAAATCGTATCGTGAATACCATTAACTGCTGTATCAATTTTTTTATATAAAATTCTATTTACCGAAAAAGTATCTGGTGTTGCATTCGGATAAGTTGCACTGCCAACATTGTTTCCGATCTGCGATAAAAATTGTTTTTGTTGCGTCGTCAATGTTTGATTGATGGATGAATTTTTTGCATCGGCATTAGAATACGCACCAATGCTCACTTTCAGCTTGTTGTTAATATTGATCTCATCGTTGGCATAGATCATCGAATTCAAATAATTCTGATTTGAATATTCGAATTCGACTTGTATCCTGCTGTCTCTGGTAATTAAATGTTTCACCGTAAAAGTTAGTTCAGCAGTATTATAATCAATTACATAATCGCGGTCCTCGCCTCTTGTCAATAATTCTCCATCAATATAAACCTTTTCAGTTCCGGCAAGTACTGCGAAATATAATTCATTATTAGCACCGTAAAGCTTGTATGGACCTTGATTTCCTTCAATCGGCGTAACAATATCTTTCATATAATTTCCTTTGGAAATAGCGCCACTTGCCAGAAAGGAATTGCGGATATTTTTACCAATCAGATTATCCGTTTGAAAAAAACCGCCTTGCAATCTTTTTGAAAAATTGAGAAAATAATTCCGGCTCTGACGGACATCAATATCACCAAAATTTGCCTGCCAGCCATGTTTTTTTATTTGCAAAAAAATACGGTCGAAGTCGCGGATATTTTGCGTATTTCCTTCCGGCTGAATCGGAATATTATTATCGCTGATGGCAGCAGTCAATTCGAGACTATCTCCGATAAATCCATTCAATTGAAGATTTAAAGTAGAATTGACAACGGCGTCCTGATTATTTCCAATAGAAATTCCGCGCCCGAAACTCCCATTATAATTGATATTTCCAAAATCAATTATTTTATTTTCAAACTGGTTGCTTTTTAAAGTGTAGGGTTTTTCTAAAGCAAAATTAAAGCGGATGCTGTCGTAATTAAAACGCCTGGTGACGGCATTTAATTTATAAGGGAAAACGCGGTAAGAAATAAAAATACTATCTGGCAAATTGGTTGTTTTCCAAAAAACAGAAGCGTTTACGTAGTCAATGTTGAAGCTACTTTCAGGAATTCCAATAACTGAAACTGTGTTCGGAATAATGCTGTTGCTGTCCAGTAAAAACGGGTTTATTTTAGTAGAAATTTTCTTACTTCTGAAGTTAGAATGGGAGGTCGGATTTTGCTGGGAAAAACCATTATTATAAAAAAATAAAAACAGAATAAAAAGTAGGAGTTTTCCTGGTTTCAAGCAGATTATTTTATAGGGCTAAAATTAACTCTTTTAAAAGGTAAGGCATAACTTTTATAAGTTTTTTTAAGACAAATAAGAATTCGACTTATCTGTTGTTTTACTATAATTTCAAAGGTAAAATTCCGGAGTTTTTTAATTCGGCACCCAACATATTCGGTGTATGTCAGGCATTTTTTTTGAAAGCTCTTGTAAAAAAATTTAAATTTATTACAGTGCAGCATGAAGGAATTTTTATCCAAAAATGCTGTATGAAATTAACTGGCATAAGATTGCAATAATTAATCCCGAATAAATTTCTACTGGTTTATGATCGCTAACAATCATTCTCGATGTACAAACGACCCCGGTAATTAAAATGACCAGCATCGCGGTTAAAAAAACAGCATAAGTAAATCCGGAGAAAATAATAATTAACATTAATCCGCATAAAGAACCAACGCCCAAAGCGTGCATACTTATTTTAAAATAGATGTTGGCAATTAGCGCTGCAGAAGAAGCAAGAAATGCACCAAACATAAAACTGGTAAGGATTATAGGAACTTCAGGTTGATTATGAAAAACCAAAAACATCCAAAAATAAAAAATGTTTGTAGCGATGTAAGGAACAATTCTTTCGCGTTGTGTTTTTAAAAAAATACTTTTTATAAAACCCAGTGCCTTCAATAATAACACTGTTAAGGCCGGATAAAAAATGGTATTATATCCAACCCGGATCACAATCAAAACTTTGTCATGTGGAGATATTCCTGTGAAATATCCGGGCTGTAAAAAAGCCAAAAACCAGGCAGCAATTAAGGGTATAAAAAGCGGATGGAAAATAAAAGAAAATAAATGGGCAAATGCTTTTATAATAACCGGAAATCTTATCCCATTTTCAAAAAGCGGAGAAGCCTGAAGTATATTTTCTTTTGAGGAAAAATTATCTTCCATAATTAAAGTTCTTTTCTTAATCGAGCTACCGGAATATTCAATTGTTCACGATATTTTGCGACAGTTCGCCGCGCAATATTATATCCTTTTTCCTGCAACAATTCAGTAAGTTTTTCATCACTTAAAGGTTTTTGTTTGCTTTCTTCTTCTATCAGATCACTCAGTATTTTTTTCACTTCACGCGTGCTTACCTCTTCGCCGCTATCTGTTACCAAACTTTCACTAAAGAAAAATTTTAACCGGTAAGTTCCAAATTCTGTTTGTACAAATTTGCTGTTAGCCACGCGGCTTACAGTGGAAATATCCAGCATTGTCCTCTCAGCGATGTCTTTTAAAATCATTGGCCGCAGATCAATATCTTCTCCGGTCAAAAAAAACTGTTTTTGATAATCCACAATCGTCTGCATCGTACTCAATAAAGTATGCTGCCTTTGCTTGATCGCATCAATAAACCATTTGGCAGAATCTATTTTTTGCTTAATAAAAAGTACCGCCTCTTTTTGGCGTTTATCTTTTTTTGTACCGCGGTCATAATCTTTCAACATATCTCTGTAACCCTCGCTGATTCTAAGATCCGGCGCATTTTTAGAATTAAGCGTCACTTCTAATTTGCCATTATTGTTCAAAACAAAAAAATCAGGAATCACATAACTCTGCAGTTTATTTGTCTCCCCAACTTCGCCGCCTGGCTTTGGATTTAATTTGATGATCTGGTTGATCACTTCTTTGATTTCTTCATCTTCAAGGTTCAGGCTTTTCTGAATTTTTTCATAATGTTTTTTTGTAAATTCATCAAAATATTTGTCAATTATTTCAATGGCAATTCCGACCGGTAATCCTTCCTTTTCTTTTCTTTTTAGCTGCAATAAAAGACATTCCCGCAAATCGCGCGCACCAACTCCTGCTGGATCGAACTGGTGAATTAATCCAATTAATTTTTCAATTTCTTTTTCTGTTGTATTAATATTTTGACGAAAAGCAAGATCATCACAGATGGAAGTAACCTCGCGCCGCAGATAACCGTCATCATCAATACTTCCTATAATTTGCTCCGCAATTCTTCTCTCCTCATCATCCAAATGCAACATCAGCAACTGCGATTTTAAAGTATCATAAAAAGATGTTTCTACTTTGTGGGGCATTACTTTTGTTTCATCCTGATCACCATAATTATCATCACGGTATTTATAATCCCCCGGCTCATCATCGCCATCATTCACATACTCGCTGATGTCAATATTGTCATACTCATTTTCACTTCCATCATTTTCGAAATCATCAGCAGTGTCGAATTCATCCGGGGTGTCTTCGGAAGGTTCATTATATCCATCTTCGCCTGCCTCTAACGCCGGATTCTCTTCAAGTTCTTCCTTTATTCTTTCCTCCAAATGTGCTGTAGGGACCTGCAGCAATTTCATTAATTGAATTTGCTGGGGAGATAATTTCTGTAATAGCTTTTGTTGTAAACGCTGGCTTAATGACATGAACTTTTTTCTTTTTTATAAACGTAAATTTGCAGACAAATGTAACGATATGTTTTTTTGGAACAAAATTTGTGGCTTATTGGTGATTTTTTTTATTCTGACCACTTCTTTGTATGGCCAAAACACAATTGGTTTTCCGCCACAAAATCATTTTTTGTTAAAAAATAAATCCTTCTTTACTGATTCAATTCCTTTTGTATTTTCATCTGTTTTCAACATCAAAAGCTATAATAAACAAACAATTTCGTCTGATTTTGCAATTTGCAACTATGGATTTTTTTGTAAGCAAGAATTAAAAATAGAAAAAGCCACAAAACTTCCCCTTCGAATTAGAATAGGCTCCTTGCAGCAATGCAATTATTATGAAGGGAAACCTTAAAATCTAATTCAGAATTTAAGTTTTCATTCCATTAAAAAAGAAATGGCTTTTCATATCTTCGCTGTCATGCCGGATTTTGAAAAATATGAAGCGGTGATTGGTCTTGAAGTTCACACGCAATTGCTTACAGAAAGTAAATTGTTTTGTGGCGATAGTACACAATTCGGAAATCCGCCAAACACCAATGTCAGCGCCATTTCTCTCGCTCATCCGGGCACTTTGCCGATGATGAATAAAAAAGCAGTTGAACTTGCAATCAAACTAGGCCTCGCTTTCAATTGCGATATCGTTCGTAATAATTATTTTGCAAGAAAAAATTATTTCTATCCGGACCTTCCCAAAGGCTACCAGGTAACACAGCACACAACGCCGATTTGTAAAAATGGAAAAATTCCCATTCATGTAAATGGCGAAGAAAAAAACATTTTATTAAACAGAATTCATCTGGAAGAAGATGCGGGAAAAAGTATTCACGACGCAGATGCGAATTTTACATGTATAGACCTGAACCGCGCCGGGGTTCCTTTACTTGAAATCGTTTCTGAGCCTGACATGCATTCTGCCGAAGAAGCATTTGCTTATGTAACGGAAATCAGGAAAATGGTTCGTCACTTGCAAATTTGCGATGGCAATATGGAAGAAGGAAGTATGCGCTGCGATGCCAATATTTCTGTAAAATTAAAAGGCGAAAAAAAACTGGGAACCAAAGTAGAAGTAAAAAATTTGAACTCAATCCGTAATGTAAAAAAAGCAATTGATTTCGAAATAAACAGGTTAATTAATTTATTGGAAAACGGTGAAGAAATTATCCAGCAGACCAGGAGTTTTGATGCAAATAGTGGAACTACTTTTTCATTAAGATCAAAAGAAGAAGCTAATGATTATCGTTATTTTCCCGAACCCGATCTGGCGCCATTTTTTGTTACAGAAGAACAAATTAATTTCATAAAATCATCTTTGCCTGAACTTCCAAATGCTTTGGAAAAAAGACTGATCAATCAATATTCTTTATCAAATGAAGCAGCAAAAGTTATCGCTGATGACAGGGAAACTGCTACTTTTTTTGAAAATATTATTCAGCAAACAAATCATTACAAAGCAGCGGCCAATTGGATTATCGGGCCAATAAAATCTTATCTCAACGAAAATAATTTGGGCATAGAAAATTTTTCAATCAGTCCCCAAAAAATGGATGACCTGATAAATATTGTTGAAGAAGGAAAAGTAAGTTTTGGAATTGCAGCATCCAAAATATTTCCATTAATTATAAATTCTCCCCAAAAAGATCCTTTGCAAATTGCAAAAGAATTAAATCTTCTGCAGGAAAAAAATGATGATACTTTGCATTCATGGATAGACGAAGTTTTGGCTTCAATGCCCGAAAAAGTTTCGGAGTATAAAAAAGGGAAAAAGAATCTAACAGGTTTATTTGCCGGCGAAGTAAAAAAGAAAAGCAAAGGCAAAGCTAATATGCAAACGGTAATACAAATCCTCAATAAAAAACTCAATCAATAAAAATTAAGATGAAAAAAATATTCATTTTCCTAAGCGTGCTTTTTATTTTTTCCTGCACGTCCAAACATAACAACGGTTTGTTTACCGTAAAGGGTGATTTAAAAAATGCGCCCGATCAAAAGGTATTTCTGGAACAATTATTTTTCAATCAGAATCCGCCACAGGTATTGGATACAGCCGAAATGAAAAATGGCAAATTTGAGGTGAAAGCAAATTCAGCCGAAGAAGGTTTATATAGAATCAGGTTTGAAAAAAACGCTGGCTACATTTTCATTAATGATAAAGATAATATTGATTTTTCGGCGAATGCAAATGATTCAATTTTAAAAACTACGAAATTTAATACACCTGCAAATGCAACACTCACGGCGTTTATTATGCGGCTTGATTCTATCCATACAAATCTCATCAATGAAGATCAGACAAGAAAAGATTATCAACAGCAAAAGAATGATTCAATGGCTTTCATTGCCGACAATGCTTTTAACATCAGCAACGAATGGTACAATAATTTTTTAGTAAAATATATTGATACAGTTTCCGGCCCGATAAATGCCTTGTTTGCCATGGGTTACACGCAGGATGTAAATATTGATACCGTAAAAAATTTATTGGCTAACCTGACAAAAAAATATCCAACGAATTCCTCTGTAGCAGCCATGCAAAAACAATTTGATCAGTTTGTTGCTGCACAAAATAACCAATCCGCCAGTGGAAATATTGCCGTTGGGCAAATAGCACCGGATATTACTTTACCAGATGTAAATGGAAAATCCTTTTCATTAAATTCGCTTCGGGGAAAATATGTATTAGTTGACTTTTGGGCAAGCTGGTGCGGCCCGTGCAGACAAGAAAATCCAAACGTCGTTTCCAATTACAACCAGTTTAAAGATAAAAATTTTACCGTTCTGGGCGTATCACTCGACCAGGATAAAAAAGCCTGGCTAAAAGCGATAAAAGATGACGGGCTTGCCTGGAAACAAATAAGCGATTTAAAATTCTGGAACAGCGAGGCCGCAACATTATATCATATAGAAGCGATTCCATACAATGTTTTAATTGATCCACAGGGGAAAATAATTGCTACAGAATTAAGAGGAAACGACCTTCATAATAAACTTGCAGAAGTATTAAAATAAAATTTAAATAAGCCTCATTGCTTTGCTGAAAGAAGTAAGCACCCAGGGAAGTATCAGCCAGAAATATTCACGGATCCAGATTAAAAAAATGAGTTGAACTATAGCGGCGATAACAAAAGCGATCCAATATTTTCTTACCGATTGAGTTTTATCCATCTGAAAAATTTTTAGGCAAATATAATTGTAAAATTAATTAGGCGTTCATTTTTGGAAAAAAATGAACGAATAAAATTCTGAAACAATCATCTTCTTTCATCATTCTGATTAAAATAATTTTGATAATACAAATCCTCATTATTTATTCGTTTACTAAACAACAGCATTCATAATTAAAGTAGGAGGCGGTTTCAAGTTTCCTTGAGCCGCCGTCCTCTCACACCACCGTATGTACTTACGTGTACGGCGGTTTCGTTAAAGTTTAAAAC
>Ga0207652_10000158_pt1 | contig 73781 bp, 67 predicted proteins | sample KBSC63BmetaG_FD_184334 | JGI IMG/M metagenome (GOLD analysis project Ga0207652, IMG submission 184334) | Corn rhizosphere microbial communities from Kellogg Biological Station, Michigan, USA - KBS C6-3B metaG (SPAdes) (version 2) | ecosystem: Host-associated > Plants > Roots > Rhizosphere ... | reverse complement strand
GCGCGAAAATGCACGAACACGTCCTCGCCACCTTCCTGGCTGATGAAGCCGAAGCCCTTGGCGTCATTGAACCATTTCACGGTTCCGGTTTTACGATCCGACATGGATTACTCCTTGCAACAATGGAAATGCCGTCGCCACAACGGCGACAGCTCGAACTGATTTGCAGGGGAGCAAGCGGGACATGTCGATGGGCGAGATCGCGAGATCAGGCGCATCGGGCCACAATTTACCGTGACCCGGCAAACACAGTCCGAGCATGGTACAGGTAATCCCGGAAAATGGCGAATGATATTTTCGCCCCGGATTCAACGGGCGTGCAGGGAAAGCGCCAGCCCGGCCAGCGAGCTCAGCAATACGAGCCCCAGCAGGACGCGGTAGCCCAGCAGCCAACCGCCTCGCGCCGCGCTACGCGTGCCCGACAGGAACAGCGCGGTGCCGAGGGCGAACAGCGCCGTGCCGCCGCCACCCCCTTCGAAAGACCCGGCCAGGGTGTCCGTGATCACGCCGGCGTTGCCGAGATTGAAGATGATCCACTCACCGGCGACCCAGCCGGGCGACGGCGCGCGCTCCGGCAGCCATGCCTGCCCCGCGCCGAACACGATCTGGGCTGCGCCCACGATCAGCACCAAGTAGGCCGACATCCACACCGGTCGTGGCACCGGACGGCGCGCCACCGCTGCGGCCACCAATCCACCGGTGACGATTGCGACAGCATCCAGCCAGGCAAACGGCCGCGCCGCGCGCCAGCGGCGCGTGCGCTGCCGGCGTCAGCACCGCAAGGCGGCCGTCTCGCGGATGCCGTCGACGACGGCCGGATCGAGTCCGACGTTGTTGCGCTCCAATACTTGTTCGGCGCGATAGCTGGAGCGCACCAAAGGCCCGGACACCACTTCCAGGAAGCCCATGCCCAGCGCCAACTCGCGATATTGCTGGAATTGCTCCGGCGTCACGAAGCGCGCCACTGGCAAGTGGTTCTGCGTGGGACGCATGTATTGGCCCATCGTGACCACGTCCACGTCGGCGGCGCGGATGTCGGCCAGCGCGCGTTCGATCTCGTCGTCGGTTTCGCCGAGGCCCAGCATCATGCTGGTCTTGGTGACGGTCTGCGGCGCGTAGCCTTTGGCGAACTTGAGGATGTCGAGCGTCTGCCGGTAACCCGCGCGGGCATCGCGCACGGGATGGGTCAGCCGTTCGACCGTTTCGATGTTCTGCGCATAAGTGGCGAGGCCCGCATCGAGCACCGTGGCGATGTGCTGGTGGCGGCCGGCGAAATCCGGCGTCAAGGCTTCCACCGCAGTCTCGGGCATGCGGCCATGGATCGCGCGGATGCAGGCCGCGTAGTGGCCGGCGCCGCCGTCCGGAAGATCGTCACGATCGACCGAGGTCAGCACCACGTACTTCAGGTTCATCAGCGCGACCGCATCGGCGACATTGGCCGGTTCCATCGGATCCAGCCAGCCGTGCGGATTGCCGGTCGACACCGAACAGAACTTGCAGGCACGCGTGCACACCGAACCCATCAACATCAATGTCGCGGTGCCGCGCCCCCAGCACTCGGCGATGTTGGGGCACTTCGATTCCGCGCACACCGTAGACAGCTTGTGCGTGCGCACGATGTCGCGGATTTCCTCGTACTTCGCGCCGGCCGGCAGTTTCACCCGCAGCCACGGCGGCTTGCGCGCGGCATCCGGCACGCGGCTCAGGGGACTTGGACGAATCCCATCCTTGACTGCGCGCGTGCCCTGCGGGCTGATGAACTTGCTGCCCGGCAGCGGGCGGAGCTTGTCTGCAGATTCGCTCATGAGGTTCGTGCGGAAGAATGGACGCGCAATCCACTGCGCCGAGCGCTCCATTGTAACGCCGCTCCGACCCTCACATCCCGAATTGCGGGTTGCGCAACTGCTGCAGGAAGATCGGAATCACCCGCGGTTCCATCAGCACCGTGAACACGATGCCGTAGGCCGCGCCCCACATGTGCGCGCTGTGGTTGACGGAGCTGCCGCCGCGATGGTCCATCCAGATCGAGAACGCCACGAACGCAACCGCGTACAGGATCGCCGGCACCGGAAAGAAGAACACGAAGATCATCGACCACGGCGACAGCAGGATGAACGCGAACAGCACCGCCGACACCGCGCCGGATGCGCCGAGGCTGTGGTAGTTCGCGTTGCGCCGGTTCTGGATGTAGGTGGGCAGGATCGAAACCAGCAGGCCGCCCAGATAAAACCACAGGAACCCGAGCGGCCCGAGATGCCGTGCGTACAGCCATTCCATCGCACGGCCGAAGAAAAACAGCGTGATCATGTTGAACAGCAGGTGCTGGAAATCAGCATGTACCAGCCCGTAGCTGAGCAGGCGCCAGTATTCGTGTTTCTTTTCGATCGCGGGCGGCCACAGCAGCAAGCGCTGCATCAGCTTGCCATCCTTGAAGGCAATCCAGGAGACGACGCAGGTGATACCGATAATGACGAGTGTGAGGATCATGTCGATTCTTTATTGAATGGAGTGGTCAACGGCAAATTTCACAAGTGAACCTACGCGACACAGATGTAACTTTCGGCCACGTTTGGTGCTAGGCTGGACAGGCTGTCCAGGGGGCCATCAACCCAGCAAGGAGGAGGACACACCATGCACGCACCGCACCGCTTCGGCTTGCCACGCAGGATCGTGATACTAACGGCGGGCCTTCTGGCCGCCATCAGCGCCGCCGCCGCGATGGCGCCGGAACCGATCGTTGGACCGCCGATCGCGATCGGCGAAACCGGTACGGCTGTCGCCGATCCGCTGGTGCCGGTGCCTCCGGAGACGCCCTGCGTCGTCAAGCTCTACACCGCCGACTCGGCCACCGGCACCTTCGACGATTATTCCGCACACGGTTTCGACTACACGCCGCCCGCGGGCTGCAATGGTCCCTGGAACAAGGTCGTGTTCAAGGCCGATTTCAATGTCAGCACCGGCCGCCAATACGATCGCACCGCCAGCGTATGGATCGGCGGCGTCAACGTCTATTTCGGCACCACCCAGGAACCATCGGCGTCACGCAGCCCGAGCTGGCACGTCGAGCGCGACGTCACCAACCTGTCCGCGTTGCTGATGGCTTCGCACCCGGGCAACGCCATCGTCTACAACATCTTCAACAGCACCTACAACGGTTCGATCACCGGCAGCGCGGAACTGGATTTCTATCCGGCCACGCCGGAATTTCCAGCGCCGCGCGTGCCCGATCAGGTCTTGTCGCTGGGCAGCGACCCGGCCGGCAACAGCGTGTCCATCTACACGGACCAGACGCCGATGACGGCGACGTTGACGCTGCCGACCAACATCGAGCGCGCCTATCTCGACGTGACCGCCGAGCCGCAATCGGGCGATGAGTTCTGGTACAGCTGCGGACCGGATTCGATCATTTTCGCCACCGGTTGCGGCGGCACCGGCTTCCGCGAAGCCGAAATCACGCTCGACGGCAAACCGGCCGGTTTCGTGCCGATCTCGACGTGGATCTACACCGGCGGCGTCGATCCGTACCTGTGGCGGCCGATCCCGGGCGTGCAGACGCTGGATTTCCTGCCGTTCCGCGTGGATATCACCCCGTTCGCCGCGCTGCTCAGCAACGGGCAGCCGCACACGATTTCGATCAGCGTGGTGACCGGCGATCCGGCGTTCCAGAACAACAGCCAGCGCTTCGACACGGCGGCGACCCTGTTGCTGTATCGGGATGCTGGCAGCGCGCAGATCACCGGCGGCCTGATCGGCGCAGTTGGCGACAGCGGCGTCCACCCGGACAGCACGCTTTCCAGCAGCGGCGATGTGTACGACATGAATGTCACCTCGAGCCACAAGTTCAACGCGCGTGGCTATGTCAATACCTCGCACGGGCAGGTGACTACCGTCGTGGCCGAAAGCGCGAGTTTCGGCAACCACGACGTGACCACCAACGGCGACACGGTGTACGAGCAGAACATCGCGGTGCAGACCAGCGCGACGTCCACCAGCACGACCATCGGCCCGTCCGGCACCAGCACCACCAGCCGCAACTGGTCGTTCCCACTGCAGCTCGACTACAAGTTCGCGTACAACCCGGACGGCACCTCCTATCAGGCGACCACCGTCGATCAGCGCTTCACGCTGCAGTCGAACGAGGCCGGCGCCGGTGGCCGTTACGCCTCCAACCGCTACCAGACCGACAACGCGGCCGACACCTTGAACTTCGACGCCAGCGGCAACTTCACCGGGCCGGTGGGCCAGCAAAGCTCGCAGACCTATCGGTCCAATGACTCGACCGGTGCCTGCTACAGCCGCACGGTCGCCGCCGTCGCGGGCGCGGTGACGCAGGTGAAAGACGGTGCGGCGTGCCAGGTATCCGGACAGCACCGGCATTGATGGACAGCGCAGGCGACGGTCGCCGCACGTGCGGCGACCGTCGCCGCCGCGCAAGGTAGTATGCTGGGAGCCGATGTGGGGGCATCCGGCGCCGGCGTGCGGCGTGTGTCGCCCCCCACGCAACAACGTCCACTCAACCGCCCGAGGGTTTCTTCATGTCGTCCTTTCGCTTTTTCCGCTGCCTGACCGTCGCGGCCGCGATGGCCCTGACCGGCGCGGCCCTGCCTGCTTTTGCAGACTCCGCCGTCACGGTGGCATTCCAGCCGAACAATCCATGGACGCAGGAAATCGGCAAGGTCACGCGCATGGACAACGCGCAGGATTACACGGTCGCGATCGCAGCCGGCAAGACCTTCCAGATCAACCTGGTCACGCGCGATCCGAATGTATTCTTCAAGGTCCGCAACGACACCACGCGCGACAATCTGGTGGATACCCTCAACACCGGCGCGACGACGTGGTCTGTCACCACCACGGATCCGGCGACCTACACGGTCAGCGTGTACGTCCAGCCGGAAGCCATGCAGCGCGGCGAGGTTGCGGACTACGCGCTGCAGATCGGACAGTACGGGCAGTCGGACATGCGCGCGCCGACCACCACCGTGACCTTCGAGGAAAACAAGCCGTGGGTACAGACGGTGGGCACGCTCGATTCGCAGGCTGCTTCGCGTGACTACGCGGTGGCGATCGCGGCCGGCCAGACGCTGGCCGTGAACCTGGTGACCCGCAGCCCCAATGTCCATTTCAAGGTGGCGAACCAGGCCAACGGCCAGACCCTGATCGACAGCGCCACGGGCACGACCACCAGCTGGACTACGCCGGTCGAAGCGGCGGCTACCTACACGATCAGCGTTTACGCCGATCCCGCGGCGGTTCCGCCCGGCGCCAAGGCCGGTTATGCGCTGCAGATCGGCCATTACGTGCAGGGCAACGCGCAGCCCGCCACGGCCGGCAGCGTCGCGGCTCCGGCCGCGACCGCCGCGTCCGCGGCCACGCCAACTGCACCGGCTGCAGCAGCCAGCACCCACGACTGATTCCCTCGCGCATCGAATAGTGCGAACGCGACCGTGCCTTTCAGCACAGTCGCGTTCGTGCGCCGATCGTTAAAGTCGCACGGATCGATACCAGGTCTCGCGGCGCGGGAGGCACGCGGATCGATACCGCACGACGACCGATCGAGGGAGGCCGGTCGGGTGCCGGACTCGCGGCGCTGACGAACCCGGATGGATTTGTTCGGCGCTTTCAACAACGTCCACGGGGAACCTGACGATGCACAAACCTCTTTTCGCGACGGTGTTCGCCGTCGCCGCCTGTTTCGCCTGCGCGGCTTCGCCGCCGGCGCACGCCGACTCCGCCAAGGCCAAAACCGACAGCAGCTCGGATTTCCAGTTGCCGCCGCTGCCGGCCGCCGCGAGCAAGGCGCAAAGCATCTCCGTCGACGGGCACACCCTGAACTACACCGTCACCGTCGGCTGGCTGCCGGTGCGCGACGACAAGGGCAAGACCATCGCGCAGGTCGTCTACACGGCTTACACCGCTGCGGGAAAGGATCGCCCGGTGACGTTCGCGTTCAACGGCGGCCCGGGCGCGGCCTCGGTGTTCCTCAACATGGGCGCGATCGGGCCGAAGATCGTCAGCTTCGGCGTCAACGGCGATTCGCCGTCGGAACCCGCAAAGCTGCATGACAACCCGAGCACATGGCTGCCTTTCACCGACCTCGTCTTCATCGATCCGGTCGGCACCGGCTACAGCCGTTCGCTCGTGGACGACAAGCAATCGACCAAGGATTTCTATTCCACCGACGCCGACATCGCGTACCTGTCGCGAATCGTCTACGACTGGCTGGTGAAGAACGGACGGATGGCGTCCCCGAAGTACATCACCGGCGAAAGCTACGGCGGCTTCCGCGGCCCGCGCATCACCTATTACCTGCAGACGCGGCTCGGCGTCGCCATGAATGGCATGGTGCTGGTGTCTCCGTATCTCGATCCGCTGGCGTGGAGCGACGAGTTCGTTTCGCCGATGGCATGGATGACCACCCTGCCCTCGATCGCCGCCGCGCACCTGGAGCGCCAAGGCAAGCTCGATGCCGCGAACATGGCGCCGATCATCGCCTACACGCGCGGCGAGTACGCGCAGGCGCTGATGAAGGGCCGCAGCGATCCGGTCGCCTACGACGCGATGATCAAGAAGGTCACCGAAATCACCGGCCTCGATCCGACGTTCGTCAAGAACTCGGGTGGCCGACTGGAAACGCAGGCGTACCTGCGCGAGGTGTACCGCTCCGAAGGCAAGCTCGGCAGCCGCTACGATTCCAACTTCACCGCGTGGGATCCGTTCCCGTACTCGCCACACCAGCGCTCGGGCGACCCGATCCTCAACGGCATCATTGCGCCGACCACGACCGCGATGGTGCAATTCGTGACGCAAACCGTCGGCTGGAAATACGATGGGCGCTACAACACCCTGAGCTACGACGTGAACCGGTTGTGGCACGACGATGACGACGCGAACGATGGCTCGGTCAAACAATTGCGCGAAGCGGTCGCCAACGATCCGAACCTGCGCGTGCTGATCGCGCACGGCTGGGATGATTTGTCGTGTCCATTCATGGTGTCGGTACTGGCGGTCGACCAGATGCCGGCAATGGGCGATCCGACCCGCGTCGAGGTGAAGGAATATCCCGGCGGCCACATGTTCTATGCGCGCGCCGCGAGCAATGCGGATTTCGTGAACGACGTCCATGCGCTTTTCGAGAAGCGCTGAAGCCCCGGGAGTCGCCATGGCGCGAAGGTCGCGCGCGATCATCGCGGCCTGCTTCGCCGTCATGGCGTGGCTGGCCTGCGGACAGGCATTCGCACAAGGCTTGCGCCCGCACTACCGGGTGATCGGCTACGCGACCGGCTGGAATCCTTCGCAGGACAAGGATCTCGGCAAGCTCGACACGCTGATCTTCGCCTTCGCGAAGGTGCAAACGGGGCGCGTCGTGCTCACCGGTGACGCCGCACGCAAGCTCGAATCGCTGGTGGCGCTCAAGACGCGCGATCCGAAGCTGAAGGTGGATATTTCGGTCGGCGGCTGGGGCGCCGGTGGATTTTCCGAAGCCGCCCGCACCGCGGCAGGCCGCAGGATTTTTGCCGACAGCGCCGCGCAACTGGTCGAGGATCACAACGCGGACGGCCTCGACATCGACTGGGAATACCCCGGTCACCACGAATCGGGCATCGCATCCAGTCCCGACGACCGCCGCAACTTCACGTTGCTGCTGCAAGCCGTGCGCGCGAGTCTCGACCGCGTGGGCACGGCGCACGGTCGCAGCGGCGCCGAGCGCTACACGCTCAGCATCGCGGTCGCCGACGGTCCGTTCGTCAGCGGCATCGACATCGCGGCCGTCGACAAGTACGTCGACGGTTTCAACCTGATGACCTACGACTTCTGCAACGCGATGACGCCGGAGACCTGCCACCACGCGGGCCTGCACGCGTCGAAACTGGCGCCGGCAGACGCACGCACCACCGATCGCGCTGTCGCACAATTCCGTTCGGCCGGCGTGCCCTCGCGCAAGCTGGTAATCGGCGCCGCCTTCTATGGCCGCGAGTTCGGCGGCGTGAATCCTGCGCACGATGGCCTCTACCAGCCGTACCAGAAGTTCATCGCATTCGTGCCCTGGCCGAAGCTGAAGGCCGGCTTCATCGGCAAGCAGGGTTTCGTACGTCACTGGGACGCCCAAGCCGACGCGCCGTGGCTGTGGAACGCCAGCACGCGCACCTTCATCAGCTACGAAGACCCCCAGTCGCTCGCCGCCAAGGCGGCTTTCGTGAAAATGCACCACCTCGGCGGCATCATGTACTGGGAGCAGAGCCTCGATCCCGAGGGCGAACTGCTCGAAGCGACCTGGCGCGGCTTGCAGTAAGGCGTCGCACCGCGGCTTCGCATAGACGGCGCAACGATGGGACGGGCGCTCAACGCGCCAGCGGCTTGGCCGCGACGCCGGCAATCTGGTGCCCGGTGTCATGCTCGATGATCCGGTACAGCGCTCCGGTGAAGCGCACCGCATCGCGCGTGGCCAGGTGCGACCACTCCGGCAACCAGAGGCCCTGCAATTCCGGGTGATCCTGGAAGTGCACGCCGGGCGCGCCGGTTCTCGCCAGCAACACGTCCCAAGTTTGCGCGCGCGGGAAGAGCTTGTCCTCGAATACCAAGTATTGGCCCGCGCTCGGCGTGCGCACGAAGATCACTTCCACGTGGCGCTTGCGCAGCTTCGCGACCGCGACCGACGCACGAGCGATCTGTTCGGCAGTGAGCTTCCGCAACCGCGCAGGCGTCGGCATGCCGGGGCCGAGCGAAAAATGCTGCGCCCAGATGCTCTGCGCCAGCGCGGCATAAGCCGGATCTTTTTCGAGCTTGTCCCAGATGTGGCTGGCACGATCCGGCGCCGTCACCACCATCAGCTTGCGCACGTCCTTGCGCGGGTGCATGCCGGGCCGCACCGGCCACCAGTCCTGCCGCTCGAGGACCGCTGGCAGCGCGTAATCCGGGTCGTCGAAGGCCAAAAATGGCTCGACGAAATGCATCGACAGCCATTGGCCCACGCGTTGCGAGGGCGATTGCTTGCGGGTGTACTTCAACACGTCGCCGCGATAGGCGAACCCGCTGAAGAAAATATCCGGCGCCACCCCGACCAGCAGGCGAGCGTTGCGGAAATTCGGATCGTCCGCCAGGTCCTCCAGTGCGAACATCGGCGAGGTGCCTTCCAGCGCGAGCTGGATCGGGCGCTTGCCGGAAAGCGCCTGCCAGACCGGCAATTGCAGGTCGAACAACATGCGCGACGAACCAATCAGCACCGTCGCGCCATCACCTTCGCCCTGATCGATGCGGCGCCGTTGAGTGGCCCAGAGCGCGTCGGTGTTCGCAATGCTGGGCTCGACGCCGAAACTGCGCCAATGCCATTCCCAGGCGCCGAGCATCAGCAATGTGAGCACCAGCGCGACAAACAGGATCGTACCCCAGCGGCGATCGGGAACGTCGCGCTCTGGCACCGGTTGCGCGATGCCAGGGCGGTCGGCCGCGGTGAGGCGCAGGCCGGGACGCTGAGCAATTCGCGCCTCCGCGCTCGCCGAACGTGCGACGACCAGGTCAGAACTGGAAGTAGATAAATGCATTGCCATTGCCTTGCGTCGCGATGATCGCGAACGCCATCACCGCCCAGGTACACGACAGCACCGCCGCCGGCGCGCGCGCCAGCACCGATTCCAGCGTACGGTTGCGCATCAGCCAGTGCGTCACCACCAGGCCCACAATGATCGCGCCCACCACGGCCAGCGATTCGGTGCTGAGCAGCGGCACGGCCTTGTCATTGGTGCCAAACATGCCGCGCAGCACCGTCCATGCACGCGAGAAGGTCTTGGCACGGAAGAACACCCAGGTGATATTCACCAGCGCGTAGGTGATCAGGCCGAAGGCGAGCAGTGCCCAAAGGTTCGGCTTGAAGCCCGAGAAGCGCTTGCGCAACCAGCGCTCGACGGAAAGATAGATGCCGTGCAATCCGCCCCAGACAACGAAGGTCCAGTTGGCGCCGTGCCATAACCCGCCGAGCAGCATCGTGGCCATCAGGGCGGCGTAGGTGCGACGCGGACCATGACGGTTGCCGCCCAGCGGGATATAGAGGTAATCACGCAGCCACGACGACAGCGTGATATGCCAGCGCCGCCAGAAATCCGAGAAACCGACCGCCGCGTACGGAAACCGGAAGTTGTCCGGCATCGCGAAGCCAAGGCACATCGCCACGCCGATCGCGATGGTCGAGTAACCCGCGAAATCGCAGAAGATCTGGCCGCTGAAGGCCAGCGTGCCCATCCACGCATCCAGCGCGCCGGGAATCTTGTCACTGTCGTAGACCGTTTCCGCCGCCTGCGCGAGGAAACCATCCGCCAGCACGACCTTGTTGAACATCCCGACGGTCATCAGCGCCAAGCCGAAGAACAGCCGCCGGCGACTGGCGCGCTGCGGCTGTTCGAACTGCGGCACCAGTTCGGTCGGGCGCATGATCGGGCCGGCGACGAGGTGCGGAAAGAATGTCACGAACAGCGCGTAATCAAGGAAATTGCGGGCGGGCAGCGCGCGCCGCAGGTATACGTCCAGCGTGTAGGACATCGTGGCGAACGTGTAGAACGAAATGCCGACTGGCAGCACGATGTCCGGTGCGGGCGCGTGGTAGACCACCCCGACCGAAGCCAGCAGCGCTGTGAAATTGGCGAGCAGGAAACCGCCGTACTTGAAGTAGCCGAGCATGCCGAGGTTGGCGACCACCGACAGCAGCATCCAGGCGCGGCGGGCCACCGGGCGCTGCGCTCTCACCAGACCCTGCGCGGCGTACCAGTCCACCACCGTCGAGATCCAGAGCAGGATCACGAACGGCGGGTTCCACGCGGAATAAAAAAGATAACTCGCGACCAGCAGGTTGACCTTGCGGATCTTCCACGGCAACGGCAGCGAATGGATCGCCAGCACGATCGCGAAGAACGCGATAAACGTCAGCGAGTTGAAGACCACGCCCGGCCTCCGGCCCGGGAGCCGCAAAACCCCAGGGCGGCGCGAGTATGTCACAACTGGCGCGGCGCGCCAGTGCCGACAACGCGGCGGGCCACGCTTCGGAATTTCCTGGCGCGCAGCGGGTGCGCGCCAGGAACGTCAGGCTGTCACTTCGCCGGTTTGCGGAACCGGTAGATGAACTGGCTGGTGTGGCCGCGGATCGAAGGATCGAACACCTTGATGTTCAGCGGATCCTTCGAGTTGACCAGTGCATCGCTGGAACCGTCGAACACGAAACCCGCCGCCTCGACTTCCTGCTTCACCACTTCGGGATCGATCCGGTGCAGCGTATCGGTATCGCTGATGCCCGATCCCGCCGGCGCGATGTGATCGATCACGATGAACACGCCGCCCGGTTTCAGCGCATCGAATACCTCCTTGTCGAACTTCTTCATGTCCACCGGGCCCATGAACGGATCGTGGTAGTCGTGGTAGTTCTGCGAGGTGAACACGACGTCCACCTTCTGCGGCACGCTCAACGTCGCCGCCGGCTGCTTCAGCAGGCTGACGTTCTTGTAGGTGTCTTTCACGAGGCCCTGCCAGTTCGCGAAGCTCTTGGCCGAATACTTCGCCATCTCGTCCGGCCACACCGTGTAAACGTGGCCGCTCGGTCCCACGATGCGGCTGAACACGCGCGTCCAGTAGCCCGAGCCCGGGTCGAGTTCCAGCACCTTGTCGCCGGGCTTGATGCCGGCGAACGTCATCACCGCCGCGATCTTGCGGCGTGCATCGTCCTTGCTGTCGGCAGCACGCGCCGGATCGTTGATGGCCTTGGTGACATACGCGGGAACCTGCGCGGATGCCGCGGGCGAAGGCGCGCTGGATTGCGCGTTGGCTGCAAACGGAAACACCACCGCTGCGAGCAGGACGAGACTGTGCGTTCGCATGACGTTCTCCGGTCGGACGGGGTTTCCATTGTGCTCCCAACGCGGACCGCTTGCATGGGCCGGGTCATGTCGAAGCTCGGCCAAGCCGGCCCAGCAGCCAGTCCATCGCCCGCATTTCGTCGAGGAATCCCCTGAACGCGGGCCCATGATTCGGTGACGGCACCGAAACCGCAGGAACGCGCGGATTCAGGCGGCGACCACGAACCGGTTGCGCCCGGCCAACTTCGCGCGGTACAGCGCCGCGTCGGCTTGTTCGATCCATGCCCTGGCCGTGGCCATCCCGGCCGGACCGCGCGCCAGACCGATGCTCAACGTGCAGCGCAGTCCGGGTGCCTGCCCGACCCTAAGGCCCGCGACGCCCGAGCGGATGCAGTCCGCCACCACTTCGGCGGCGGCCATGTCGGTCCCGCACAGTACGGCGCCGAACTCGTCGCCGCCGTAGCGCCCGGCGAGGTCGCCCTGGCGCAGGCTGACGCGGATGATTTCGCCTACCTGCCGAACCACCTCATCGCCGATCGTGTGGCCGAACTGGTCGTTGATGCGCTTGAAGCGATCGATGTCGATCAGCAGCATCACGGAACTGTCGCTGCCATGCCGCTTGAGCATGGCGTTTACCGCCTCTTCCCAGTGGCGGCGATTCAGCAGCCCGCTCAACGCATCGATGCTGCCCAGCCGGAGCAACTGGCGGTTCTGCGAACGTACCCGCCGCGCCAGCCGGTGCGTCATGAAACCGAGCGTCACCGGGAATACCATCAGCAACGGCAGCGAAGCGATGATTTCCGGCACGTCCGTGACCGGCGCGAATGCCAGGCCGTTCGCCACGGCGGCCACGCCGCACGCCAGCACCAGCAGGGCGAGGCCGCGTGCAAGGTAAGCGAAGCCGTCGATCGCGATCAGCGTGATCGCGTACATCGTCACCAGCAGCATGCTTGGCAGCAGGTTGAACTGCATCAGCGCGATCCACACGCCGCCCATCGCGGCATCGCACAGGAAGAAGCGCCGATCCTCGGCGAGTGGGTCGGCACTGCGGCGCAGGATCAGCCAGGCGACGTGCGGCCAGACCAGCGCGTGCAGCCCCAGCAGCATCCACATCTGCACAGGCACCGCGTGCCGGTACAGCACCATGCCCACCGTGATACCGCCGAGCCCCAAGCCCAGCACGCGCAGGCCGCGCGAGCGCGCGAGCATGCGCCGCAACGCGTCGGGTGTCTTGATCTCGATGGATGGCAGTACGTCGATGGACATGGAAGGCGGAACCTGCGATGACCTGAGGGTCATCGAGCAAGACCGGTGCCATGCCTTCACCCGTGCCGGCGCGCGTCACGCATTTTCACGAGTTCCGCGGCCGGACCGTGACGCACTGCGCATGCGGAAACAGATATTCACGCGCCGCCGGGGCGCCGCCGTCAGGCTTTCAGTCGCCAACCCGTCCGGAAGATCCACCACACGCCCGCGAGACACAGCGCGAGGAACACCAAAGTCGCCGCCACGCTGATGCCCACGTTCACGTCGGCGAGCCCGTAGAAGCTCCAGCGGAAGCCGGAGATCAGATACACCACCGGATTGAACAGCGTCACCTTCTGCCAGAACGGCGGCAGCATGTGGATCGAATAGAAACTGCCACCGAGGAACGTCAACGGCGTGATGATCATCAGCGGCACCACCTGCAGCTTCTCGAAGTTGTCCGCCCAGATGCCGATGATGAAACCGAACAGGCTGAAGGCGACCGTGGTCATCACCAGGAACAGCACCATCACGGCCGGATGCGCGATCGAATACGGCACGAACAGCCTTGCGGTGGCGAGGATGATCAGCCCCACGACGATCGCCTTGGTCGCGGCGGCGCCGACGTAACCGGTGATGATTTCAAGGTACGACAAGGGTGCGGAGTGCACCTCGTAGATCGTGCCCACGAACTTCGGGAAGTAGATGCCGAACGACGCGTTCGACACGCTCTGCATCAACAGCGACAGCATCACCAGGCCCGGGATGATGAAGGCCGCGTAGCTGACGCCCTCCACGCTGGTGATGCGCGAGCCGATTGCCGAACCGAACACCACGAAATACAGCGACGTCGACACCACCGGCGACAGCACGCTCTGCATCAGCGTGCGCCCGGTGCGCGCCATCTCGAACTTGTAGATCGCGCGAATGCCGTGCAGGTTCATGCGTCCTCCTTGACGAGTTCGACGAAGATTTGTTCCAGCGTGTCCTGGTGCGTGCTCAGATCCTTGAAGCCGATGCCGGCCGCGGACAAGTCCTTCAGCAATGCGGTGATGCCGGTGCGCTCGCCCTGGGTGTCGTAGGTGTACACGATTTCGTCGCCCTTGCCGTTGAGTTCGAGGTTGTAGTCGGTCAGGGCTCCGGGCAATGACGCGATCGGCTCGTGCAGCTGCAGGCGCAACTGCTTCTTGCCGAGCTTCTGCATCAACGTGGCCTTTTCCTCGACCACGATCAACTCGCCCTTGTTGATCACGCCGACCCGGTCGGCCATGTCCTCGGCCTCTTCGATGTAGTGCGTGGTCAGGATGATCGTGACGCCCGATTCGCGCAGCCGCCGCACCATCGCCCACATGTCGCGGCGAAGTTCCACGTCCACGCCCGCGGTGGGTTCGTCCAGGAACAATACGGTCGGCTGGTGCGACAAGGCTTTCGCGATCATCACGCGCCGCTTCATGCCGCCCGACAGCATCAGGATCTTGGCGTCGCGCTTGTCCCACAGCGACAGTTCTTTCAACAACTGCTCGAGGTAGGCATCGTCGGGCGCCTTGCCGAACAGGCCGCGGCTGAAGCGGACCGTGTTCCACACGGATTCGAACGCATCGGTTTTCAGTTCCTGCGGCACCAGCCCGATGATCGTGCGGGTCTTGCGCCAGTCGCGGATGATGTCGTGCCCATCCACCGCCACCGTGCCGTTACCGGGATTCACGATGCCGCAGATGATGCTGATCAACGTGGTCTTGCCGGCGCCGTTCGGGCCCAGCAGCGCGAAGATCTCTCCGCGCCGCACCATCAAGTCGATGCCTTTCAGCGCCTTGAACCCGCCTTCGTAGGTCTTGTCGAGTCCGCGCACCTCGATGACCGGATCAGCGATGGTGCCGTGGGCAGCGAAATCATCTTGCATGGGCATGACCATAAATGAACCGATGGGTATTGTATTTATGACATGCGCTGCGGCACAAGCGGCGAGGCGACGACATCGCTCAATCAATAGCGTCGTTCCCCTTTATTCGCCGTTCCGGGGCCGCCCGCGCTGTTTGCGGGCGATGAAACCGCAGGCGCCCTGGAATGACGACGTAAAAAGTGACGGCGTGCAGTGCTGGTCAGTTCGCGCAATGCGTCGTACTACGCGAATAAATGCGCCCATTCTTCACCACGAAATCGATCTTCGTGGTGTTGCGGATATCACGCGAGGGATCGGCATCCAGAACCACCAAATCGGCCAGCTTCCCGGGCGTGACCGTACCGCGTTTCGCGGATTGTCCCAGCGCTGCGGCGCCGATTTCGGTTGCGGCCTCGATCGCCTGCAATGGCGTGAAACCGCAATGCTCGACCAGCAGCGCCATTTCCTGATGCACCGAAGCCATCTGGTCGAGATCCGGACCATCCTTGCCGTACGGGAATCCCGCATCGTCGGTACCCGCGTCGATCAGCACACCGCGCTGGTGCGCCAACTTCGTCACCGCATAGCTCCACGGCATGATGCCCGCGCCCACGCGTTGCGGATGATGGTCCGCCTCGTTCTTGAACACCAGCAGCGTCGCATCCAGGATCGTGCCTTGTTTCTTCATCGCGTCGAACAACGCGAGAATCTGCGGCGCATCCGGCTCGACGTGTTCGAAATCGCCCATCGCGCGCATCCTGTAATCGTCCGGCACGCTCGGCGCGGCTTCCCACACCAGATATGGGCTGTGCGAGACAGTGTCCACGCCGGCATCCACGAGGTCGCTCGGCTTGGCCGGAAACACCGTCGCGTGTGCCCACACGCGCAGGCCCTGCCGGTGCGCTTCCGCGGTGATCGCCTTCACCAGCGCCGCCGGAAGATTCGCGTACAGCTTGATGCCGGTGGCGCCGGTACCTTTGGCCTCCGCCACCGCCAGTGCAATGTCGGTCTTGGCGGTGATCGCCTGCATCCACGGCGCGAAGCCCAGCGGCTCGCCTTTCGAGGCGTCCTGCGCGCGAACGTCTTCCTTGAAGAATGTCGGCCCGGCCATCAGCGCAACGTAGAAAATGTCGGGCGACGCGAATGCGTCGGAATTCGCCTGGCTTGCGAGGAACTGCAGCAGTCGATCGTCGCCCGCCATGTCGCGGATGCCGGTCACGCCGCCCAGTAGCAGCGCATGCAGGAACGTCTTGTAATGCGCGATGTCTGGCTCGGCACCGGTGATGTGCACGTGCGCGTCGATCAAACCGGGAATCACATATTTTCCCGAAAGGTCGCGAACGTCCGCGTTGTTCGGCACGGGCTGACTGCCACCCGGATATATCGCCGCGATGCGTTTGTCCTTGATCAGGATGGTCATGTCGCGCCGCACCGGCGAACCGGTGCCATCGATCAAGCCGACGTGCGTCAGCAGCAGCGGTTTCGGCGCGGCGGCGAAGGCTGGCCATGCGAACAGGCACAACAGCAGCAGGATGCGTTTCATGGCGTGTCCCCGAACCGATCCGCCAAGGATAAACGCAACCCGGGTTTGCATTGCGACCTGCCTTGCGCAACCCCATGGTTGCATATCTCCCGCGCCTATCCTAAAATGCAACTTTATGGTTGCACCTACGCCGACGGAGGCCGCGATGGACACGAGCACCGACCGCATCGAGAAACAGGTCTTGTTGAAAGCCCCGCGCGAACGCGTGTGGCGCGCGCTCAGCGAAGCCGACCAGTTCGGCACCTGGTTCGGCGTCCGCTTCGACGGACCGTTCGTCGAAGGGGAGCGGCTGACGGGCAGGATCGCGCCCACCCAGGTCGATGAAGAAGTTGCCGCGATGCAGACGCCTTACGAGGGCACGCCATTCGAATGGCAGGTCGAGAAGATCGAACCGATGCGGCGCATCGCATTCCGCTGGCATCCGTTCGGCGTCGACAAGACCATCGACTACTCCCATGAGCCGATGACGCTGATCGTGTTCGAACTGCGCGACGCGCCCGGAGGGATATTGCTGACCGTCACCGAGTCGGGCTTCGACAAGCTGCCGCCCGCACGGCGCGCCAAGGCATTCGAAGCCAACGAAGGCGGCTGGACGCACCAGATGAGGCTCATCGAAAAGTATCTTGCCCTTCACTGAGGCCGAAGCGATGCGCAAATCGCGAACACGAGCCTTGCAAAAATCCGCGCCGGTGTTCGCCGCGCTGGGCGACCCCACCCGCTTGCGACTGATCGCCGCGTTGTGTGCGGGCGGCGCGCTGTCGATCACGCAGCTCACGGTCGGCACCGCCATCACCCGCCAGGCCGTCACCAAGCATCTGGAAGTGCTGGCCGGCGCAGGGCTCGTGCACGACATTCGCGAAGGCCGCGAGCGCTTGTGGGAACTAAAGCCTTCGCGCCTCGACGAAGCGCGCCGCGCACTGGACGCGATCGCGGCACAATGGGGTCAGGCGTTGCAGCGACTGAAAGCCTTCGTTGAAACGTAGCACCGCACTGTCGTCATTCCGGCGCAAGCCGGACTGTGTTTGCAGGTTGCAAACGCGAACGCCCCGGATCAGGTCCAGGGCAGGCTGCGGCGGCGCGTAGCGCGAGTGCCACGGATGGCGCGAGTGATTCCGGGATGGCGACAAAACCGAGGTTGCGTCAACGCAATTGGCTATCCTTGCTCCCCCGCCGGTTGTAACCGCTGAATACGCCTTCCTCGCGGTCGTGTTCGGCCTGGCATTTCACGCACAGCCGCACGCCGGGCACGGCCTTGCGCCGCGCCTCGGGAATGGGTGCATCGCATTCCTCGCAATGGGTCAGGCCCGGGCCGCTGCGCTGTTTGCTGCGCGCACGCGCCACCGCGTCCGCGACCGTCGCGTCGATCTGGTCCTGCACCGCGTCGTCGTTGACAAAACCTTTCGCCATGAAACGAACGTAAGGCCAGCCGCATCGTGATGCAAGGGTCTTGCGCAGCAGCCATTCAGGGCCGACGATCGACGTCGCGGCGACCGCGCCGGCTCATCTGGAGCAGCGCACGGCGCATCCGCCCATGTCGATTCCGGCCGCGGCCATTCGTCGCAAGGATGACCCCGACCGCTGGAGCATCGCGATGCAACTCTATGGTCACCTCTTTTCGTCCTACACCCAGAAGGCGCTGACGGCGCTGTACGAAAACCGCACCTCGTTCGAATTCCTGAACCTTTCGCCGGACAATCCCGATGTTTACGCCGACTTCGCGCGGCGCTGGCTGCTGAAGCGTTTCCCTTTGCTCGTGGACGGTGAGCGCCAGGTGATGGAAGCGACCAGCATCATTGAGTACCTGGCCGTCCATCATCCGGGCCCGTCGCGGCTGATTCCCGCCGACGCCGACGCGGCCGTCGACGTTCGCATGCTCGACCGCTTTTTCGACAATTATGTTTCGACGCCGCAGCAGAAAATCGTGTTCAACCAATTGCGTCCCGAAGCCGATCGCGATCCGTACGGCGTCAAGGAAGCCCGCGCCATGCTGGACACCGCCTATGCGTGGCTGGACGGCCATATGGCCACACGCGAATGGGCCGCGGGCGATGCCTTCAGCCTCGCCGACTGCGCGGCCGCGCCGGCGCTGTTCTACGCCGACTGGACGCACGCGATCGGCGAGCAGTTCCTCAACGTGCACGCCTATCGCGCACGGCTGCTGCAACGGCCATCGTTCGCACGCTGCGTCGAAGGCGGGCGGCCATATCGCCCGCTGTTCCCGCTGGGCGCCCCGGACCGCGATTGACGCGGTCGTCCCTCGTCGAATGGAGGAATACCCGATGAACGCTCTCGTCTCCGCCGCCGAACTTGCCGCTCGCAACCCCATGCGGTTTCCCAATGAAAGCGCCGACTATCGCCGCGCGCGGCAGGCCTTGCTGGCCGAAGAAATCGAATTGCGCCGGCATATCGAACGCGTGGCCGAACAACGTCGCGCGCTGCCGCCGGGCGGTGAAGTCACGGGCGACTATCGTTTCGTCGGCGAGCGGGGCGAAACCGACTTCGCCGGCCTGTTCGGCGACAAGCAGACGCTGGTGGCCTACAGCTGGATGTACGGCCCGCAACGCGAACGGCCCTGTCCGATGTGCACCTCGTTGCTGAGTGCATGGGACGGCGAGGCGCGCGACGTCGAACAGAACGCGGCGCTGGCGATCATTGCGCGCTCGCCGATCGAACGGCTGACGGCGTTCAAGCACGATCGCGGCTGGAGCCATCTGAAAATCTATTCGGACGCCAACGGCAACTTCAGCCGCGACTACTTCGGCATCGCGCCGGATGGCAGCGACATCCCCGGCTTCAACGTGTTCACCCGCCGCGACGGCACGATCCGCCATTTCTGGAGCGGCGAGATGGGTTCCGAGAGCGCCGATCCCGGCCAGGACCCGCGCGGCGCCCCCGACCTGATGCCACTGTGGACCATCCTCGACAGCACGCCGGAAGGCCGGCATCCGACCTGGTATCCGAAACTCCAGTACGGGGAATAGGCACCCGGTTTGAGCGCGACGGCGCGGCATGGCACGATCGCGCGATGGGGTTGGTCGCGAGTCGGATGCATCGCGATTACTGTTGGGGCTTCCCCTCGCTTCGGTAGGTTGGGCTGATTCCGGACTTGTTCCGAAGAAGCCCAACACCGGCACCGGGGCACGGCAGGACATCGGTCGCGAGCAGGATGAATCGCAATTATCGTTGGGCTTCCCCCGGGTCAGATCCGGGGTCAGCACCAACCTACAAGGGCGTTCGGCACCGCCGCCCCTGAAACAGGACAGCAATCATGGCAACCCAAAAAGCCGCCAAGGCAAGCAAGACGTCCGGATTCACCGCCGAAGAACGTGCTGCGATGAAGGAACGCGCGCGCGAGCTGAAGAACGCCAAGCGCGGCGCCGACGGCGAGAAGGACGTGCTGGCCGCCATCGCCAAAACGCAGCAATCCGAGCGCGCGCTGTGCGAAAAGCTGCACAAGGTCATCCGCGAAGCGGCGCCGCAGCTCCTTCCGAAGACCTGGTACGGCATGCCCGCCTACGCCAACGCCGACGAGAAAGTGGTCGTGTTCTTCAAGCCCGCATCCAAATTCAAGGATCGTTACCTGACCCTGGGCTTCAACGACAGCGCCAAGCTGGACGAGGGCGCGATGTGGGCGACGTCGTATGCGCTGACGAAATTGACGCCTGCCGAAGAAAAACGCATCCGCGAATTGGTGAAGAAAGCGGCTGGCTAGCAGCCCGGATCTGCACGCTCGTTTTCGCAACAAAAACGCCGAGCAAAGAGAGCTTGCCGGAATCTGTCACCCTGCGGGCGAGGTTCCGGCAGTGAAAACCGCCAACTGCGCGTCGAAAGCGCGTTTGTACGCGGGCCGCGCTTCACCGCGGGCAACGTAGGCGGCCAGCTTGGGAAATTCGTCCAGCATGCCGGACGGTTTCAGCCGAAGCAGCGCGTGCACCATCATGAGGTCGCCCGCGCTGAATGCGCCATCCAGCCAGTCGGCGTCGCCAAGGCGAGCGGAAAGCTGCTCCAACCGGTTGCGGACGCGATCCTCGACCAGCGGCAGACGCTCGTCGGCCCAGGGTTTGTCACGTTCCAACAATTTGGCATTCGCGAGTTCCAGGATCGGCGGTTCCACCGTATTGAGCGCGGCAAACATCCACGCGATCGCGCGCGCACGGGCATTCACATCATCCGGCAGCAGCCTGGCATGCCGCTCCGCGATATGGAGCACGATCGCGCCGGACTCGAACAGGACGAGATCGCCTTCCTCATACGTCGGAATCTGCCCGAACGGATGCAGCGCGAGATGCGCGGGTTGCTTCATCGCTTCGAATGAAACCAGCCGGACCTCACAAGGCTGCCCGACTTCCTCCAGCGCCCAGCGCACGCGCATGTCGCGCGCCAGTCCTTGGCCGCGGTCGGGCGATCGTTCGAACGCGGTGACGACGGGAATCATCGGAAACCTTCGGCGATTGCGCTTTCGGGACGACCGGCAAGCTCGGCGTTCGTGCAGCTCTCGTAAACCTGCCGCAATTCGCACTCCACTTCCCACTCGTCGCCGTGCACATCGAGAAACCGCCTGACCAATCGCAAGGCGTGCTCGATGGAGTCGGCCTGCAGCATCGCATAGCCGCCGATCACTTCCTTGGACTCGGTGAAAGGGCCGTCCGACACCGTCTGCTTGCCCCGGGACAGGCGCACGCGCTTGCCTTGGGCGGTCGGGCAAAGTCCGCCGGTGTCCAGCAGCGTGCCGTCCGCGGTCATCTCCGTGATCAGTTGCGTCATGTCGTTGATCAACCGCGCGTCGGGCTTTTTGCCGGCGCTCTCGTTGACCCGAATCAGGGAAAGGAATCGCATCGCGCATCTCCTTGTTGGTGGCGGAGCTGCGACCGGCGGACGCCGGCCATGTCGCGCTCCTGTCATGACGACGACCGACAAACCCGGAAATCGACACCACGCGCAGCGATCAATGAGTCGATGAACCCCGCTGCGCGTCGGATGACGCGAGTCGATCCGTTGTTCTTCAATCCTGTCGATCGAACATGGATTCCGGGTTGCGCCTGCAGCGGCGCAGGCGGCCCCGGAATGACGAGTGAAGTGGTTGATGTGCTGGAGGGCGCGGCACCCGCTGCTCAGGTAACACCGGAGAAGCACCGCACAATTCCGCGTGCCGGCACGTTTTTTTGTTCATTTTTCCATTCCCATCCGGCCGGATTGGCGGTACGCTCGGCCCTCCCCTGACCAAACCGGAGCCCTGTCATGGCCCTGTGGAAAGAACCCACCAAGTCCCCGTCGTCCCCGCTGCCGAACCCGCCCGACGTGGCGCGCTTCGACATGCCCGAGCCGGTCGAACACCCTGCGCCCGTCGCGAAAGCGGCGACCTTCAGTCCCGAGCCCGCGGCTGCTCCGGCGAAGTCGGCATCCGAATCGCATATCGCGCCCGACCTCGTGATCGAAGGCAAGATCGAGGGCGCTGGCCACGTGCGCATCGCCGGCCGTTTCAAGGGTGACATCAACGTGCGCGGCGACCTGACGATCGAACATGGCGCCAAGGTCAACGGCAGCGTGCGCGCGGAACGCGTCACGATCGCGGGCGAGCTGACCGGCAACATCGAAACCGCGGCACACGTGGAACTGCTGCAGACCGGCGCTCTGACGGGCGACGTGAAATCCACCACCTTCAGCGTCGCCAAGGGTTCGCGCATGCGCGGCCAGGCCGAATTCGGCTGGGACGACAAGGGCGGCTCGCCGGACGTGCACAAGACCAACGGCCACACCAACGGCAACGGTAAATGAGTCCGCCGCAGGCGGGTGCGGCAGGCGCCACGCGCACCTGCCCGCACTGCCGCGAGACGATCCTGGAAAGCTCGCAGGTTTGTCCCGCGTGCAACCACAAGCTGCGCTACGGCGGCCCGGCCGGTGATCTGGCCGCGCCCGCCACGCTGACGCCGCTGCGCGTCGAAGGCAGTTTTCGCAATCCGACCGACGCCGGCGCGTGGGAATATTCGATGGTGCTGACGATCCGCAACGAACGCGGTGAGGAAATCGCGCGCCGCCTGGTCGGCGTCGGCGCGATGCAACCCGGCGAACAACGCACGTTCGCGGTGAGCGTCGAGATGAACCCGGCCAGCGGCAAGCGCACGCGGCATTAGAATCTTTGCCCGTCATCGCGGAACGCGCCTACGGCGTCGGGAATATCGCCACCAGCTTTCGATGGACGGCGACATGCTGTATTACTACGCCGTGATCGGACGCAAGCGGCGCGATATCGACGATGCATGCCTCGCACGGATCTGACAAGGCGTTCCCGGATTCGGCGTTCGCGCTGATCCACGCGTCCCGCGCGTTCGGCGCAACACGCGCCGTCGACGACGTCAGCCTTGCATTCGCGCGCGGCCGCACCAGCATCCTGATCGGCAGCAGCGGCTCCGGCAAGTCGACCTTGCTGCGGATGCTGGTGGGCCTGGAATGGCCGACCGCGGGCGAGGTGCTGTGCGACGGCGAACCACTGCGTCGCGAAAGCCTGCTGGACGTGCGCCGCCGCGTCGGCTACGTGATCCAGGAGGGCGGCTTGTTTCCGCACCTGACGGTGCTTGGCAACCTCGCGTTGCTGCCGCGCCATCTCGGCTGGAACCGGGCGCGCGTGCTGGAGCGTGCGCGCGCATTGGCCAAGTTGGCGCATCTGCACGAAGCCCTTTTCGACAGGTTTCCCGCGGAACTGTCGGGCGGCCAACGACAACGCGTTGCGCTGATGCGCGCGCTGATGCTCGATCCGTCGACATTGCTGCTGGACGAACCACTGGGCGCGCTGGACCCGCTGGTGCGCCACGAGTTGCAGGACGAGCTGCGCGAGATATTCCGCAGCCTCGGCAAGACCGTGATCATGGTGACGCACGATCTCGCCGAAGCCGCGTTCTTCAGCGACCGATTGATCCTGATGCGGCGCGGACGCGTGCTGCAGGAGGGCAGCCTCGATGACTTCCGGCGCGATCCGGCCGATCCGTTCGTGCGCGAGTTCGTTGCCGCGCATCGCCCGTTGCCGGACGCGGCATGAGCGTGGCATCGGACAAGCCGATTCTCGCCCGTCATTCCCGCGCGAGCGGGGTTCCACGCTGTCGTCTGCGGCGTGTCTTCAAGGTCGCCCTGATGCCATGGCTCGTTCTCCTGCTGTGGCCATTGGCTGCATCCGCGCAGCAGTCCGTGGGGCCGACGGTCGTGATCGGCTCCAAGACCTTCACGGAATCGGTAGTGCTGGGCGAAATCGCACGGCTCTCCGCGCGGGAACACGGCGTCAAGGCCGAGCATCGCAGCGGTCTCGGCGGCACGCGCATCCTGTGGCGCGCGCTGCAGGGCGGCGAAATCGATGCGTACCCGGAATACACCGGCACCATCACCCACGAACTGCTGCACGACGTGCCGCCAGGTGCGGGCATTGCGGTATTGCGCGCCCGCCTCAAGCCACTCGGCATCGGCATCACCGCTCCGCTGGGCTTCAACAACACCTATGCCATCGGCGTGCGCGCGGACGAAGCACGCAGGCTCCGCATCCGCAGCATTTCCGATCTGGCCCGCCATCCGGATCTGAAACTCGCGTTCTCGAACGAGTTCATGAACCGCGCCGATGGCTGGCCGGGTTTGAGACAGGCCTACCACCTGCCGATGGGCGCGCGCGGCATGGATCACGACCTGGCTTATCGCGCGCTTGCATCCGGCGCGATCGATGCGATCGACCTGTACAGCACCGACGCCGAAATCGCGTACTACCACCTGCGCGTGCTGCAGGACGACCTCCATTACTTCCCGCGTTACGACGCGGTGTATTTGTACCGGCTGGATCTGGACGAACGGGCGCCGGCGTTCGTGGCTGCGTTGAACGATCTCGCGGGAAGCATCGACGCGCCGCAGATGCGTGCGATGAACAAGGCCGTGAAAATCGACGGTGAAAGCGAAACCGTCGCCGCTGCGAATTTTCTCGGCGTCGCACCGGAGCAAGGCAACGGCGGCGCGTTCTGGAAACGGATCGCCGGCTACACCCTGCAACACCTCGCGCTGGTCGGCATTTCGCTCATCCTGGCGATCGTGCTGGCGGTGCCGCTCGGCGTGCTCGCTGCGCGTCGTCGCCGGTTGGGTCAGCTCGTCCTGGGTCTGACCGGCATCCTGCAAACCGTGCCGTCGCTGGCGCTGTTCGTCTTCATGATCCCGCTGTTCGGCATCGGCGCCGAACCCGCGATCGCGGCGCTGTTCCTGTACAGCCTGCTGCCGATCGTGCGTAACACGCATGCAGGCCTGACCGGCATCCAGCCCTCGCTGCTGGAATCGGCGGCGGCGCTGGGATTGCCGCCGCGGGTGCGGCTGTGGCGCGTGGAATTGCCGCTGGCGCTGCGCTCGATCCTCGCCGGCGTCAAGATCGCCGCGGTGATCAACGTCGGCACCGCCACGCTCGGCGCATTGATCGGCGCCGGTGGCTACGGTCAGCCCATCCTCACCGGCATCCGCCTCGACAGCATTCCGCTGATCATGGAAGGCGCCGTACCGGCCGCACTGCTTGCCTTGGTGATGCAAGGCGTATTCGAACTGATCGAACGTGCCTTGACACCGCGCGGACTGCGGCTGCGCGCGATGGCGTGAGGAAATGGCTCCCCTTGGCCTTTCAATCGATGCACCCGTCGAGGAAGGAGTTCATCTCAAGCGCGCATCACCGGCGACGCGAGTTCGCGTAGACGCGCTGCCACGCCGAACACGTGCGGGTCGTCGGCGCCGAGTTCACGCAAGGTCTCGGCCAGCCTGAGCACGTATTCGCGATTGCTGCCGCTCGGCCCGGAAGCGCCCGCGACGTGGCGTGCGATGGCCGCTTCGTCGGCAGGCCCTAGCCACGCCGCGTTTTCCTCGTTGGCGATGTACACGATGCCTTCGGCCGACGCATCGTCGGCGAAGTGCAGCGTCATCGCGAACCGCAGATAGCCATTCTTCTCGCGATGATCGAGATGCTCGAAGGTCGCGGGCGTGACGCGGTAAGCCATGCCCAGGCATGTCGTATCGTGTTCGGGCACCAGCGTGGCGACGCGACCGGGGTGTTCGAAGGTGCCGCGGTGGTCGTGCGAGCCCTGCCACAGGCGCCGCGACCAGCCGCGGATCGTCGCGGGCCGGCGTTCGATGTACGGGAAATCGACCTTGTAGATCAGCGAGCCGTAGCCGAACAGCCACACGCTGTCGACGCCGCTGAAATCCTGGCGCAGGCGATTCACCGCGCTGGTGTCGTGGGTCGCGTGCACCGGATCATGGACTTGGCTCTTCATCTGCGACATGGCGGGACGGGAACCGCTGCATGGTACCGGCACGCGTCACGCTCGCACCCGCGCGCGTACCATGTCGGATTGGCATCAGGACATGAGACATGGACAGATATACCGCGGAACGCGCGACACTCGGCGACGCGCCGATCGTGGTGCTGGGCGACGACGCCGGCCACCGCGTGCGCATCGCCTGCCACGGCGCCGCGCTGTTGAGCCTGGAGGTGCCGCGCAACGGCCGCGCGTTCGACATCGCCTGGGGTTACCGTGACGCCGCCGAAATCAAGGCGCGCAAGGGGTCGCATTTCGCGATCCTCGCACCGTTCGGAGGGCGCATCGGGGATGCGCGTTACCGTTTCGACGGGGAAGACTACGACCTCGAACCCGGCGTCGAAGGCGCGGCGCGCGAATTCCGACACGGCTTCGTGCGTGGCGCGGATTTCGAAATCGCGGAATTGCTTGCCGAGGACTCCGCCGCACAGTGCACGCTCGCGACGTCTGCGATCCGCCCCCGTCCCGGCTATCCGTTTTCGATCGATCTCGCGGTGACCTTCACGCTCGACGCAACGGGCCTGGCGCTGGAGGCGCGCATGCGCAACGTCGGTGATCGGTCCGCGCCATGTTTCTTCGGCTGGCACGCCTATTTTCGTGCCGGCGACGGCATGGCCGACGGCTGGACGCTGGGAATTCCCGCACGCACCACGATCCGCACCGACGACACATTGATCGCATTGCCGGGCGACGCGGCGTACGTCCCGCTGGACGACGCACCCGCGCTCGACTTCCGCAAGCCGCGCGGCATCGGCAGGAAGGTACTCGACAACGGCTACACCGACCTGGTGCGCGATGACGACGGGCGCATCCGCACGCGGCTGTCCGATCCCGCCCGCGGTTTCACCGTGACGGTGTGGCAGGAGCGCGGCGTGATGCATGCTTTTACCGGCGACACGCTGGGCGAGGGCGCGCGCAGCGCGGTGGCACTGGAACCGATGGAGTTCATGGCGGACGCCTTCAACCGTCCGGAATGCGCCGACGGCATCCGGCTGGAACCGGGCGCCGAACGCACCTATTGCTGCGGCGTGGAATTCATGGCGCGCTGAGCGCACGCTCAATTGCGAACCGGCGGCACCAGCTTCAGCTTCGCGCCGGGCGTATGGCGCTTCGGCCGCAACATCCGCTCCAGCGCGGCTGGCTGCAGCGGATACGAATACAGATAGCCCTGCCCTTCGGCGCAACCGGCGCGCTGCAGGAAGTCATGCTGCCCTTCGGTTTCGATGCCTTCTGCGATCGCGGTCAGGCCGAGGCTGCCGGCCATCGCCAGCATCGCGCCGATGATCGCCACGTCGTTCGCGTCGTCGGGCAAGCCGGTGATGAACGAGCGATCGATCTTCAGGTACGCCACCGCCGGCAACTTCAGGTAGGCCATCGATGCGTAGCCGGTGCCGAAGTCGTCGATCGCGACGCCGATGCCGAGCGCATGCAGCGCGCGCATGGTGCGCTCGGTTTCCTCGCCCAGCCGCAGCATCGCGCCTTCGGTGATTTCAAGCACGATACGCTCGGGCGCGACGGCATTCGTGTGCAATGCGCGGTGAACACTCTCGACGAAACCCGGATGACCCAGCCAGCGCGCAGACACGTTCAACGCCACGCGGATCGGCGGCATGCCGGATTCGTCCCACGCGTGGATCTGCGCGCACACGGCGTGCATCACCCACTCGTCGATGCGGTGGATCAGTCCGATGCTTTCCGCGACCGGGATGAACTCGCCGGGCAGGATTTCGCCACGTTCCGGATGGTGCCAGCGCAGCAACGCCTCGACGGCGACGATGCGGCCCGAACGCATTTCCACGCTGGGCTGGTAGACCAGCCGGAACTCTTCGTCCTGCAGCGCCTGGCGCAACTCCGATGTCAACAACATGCGCTGGCGCGCGTTCGCCTGCATCATCGGCAGGTAGAAGCGCCAGGTATTGCGCTCCTCGGTCTTGGCCGCGTACATCGCCGCGTCGGCACTGGCGATCAGGGTCTTGGCATCCTCGCCGTCCAGCGGATAGCCGGCGATGCCGATGCTGGCGCTGACCACGATTTCGTAGCTGTCCACGTGGAACGGTTCCGAAAGCACCGACAACAGCCGGTCCGCCAGCCGGGTCGCGTCTTCCCGCAAACTCAGCCGCGGCAGCAATACCGTGAACTCGTCGCCACCGATGCGGCCGGCGATGTCGCCATCGCGCAATTCGTGGCGGATGCGCTCGGCCACCAGCTTCAGCAATCGGTCGCCGGTGGCGTGGCTGTAGCTGTCGTTGACGAACTTGAACGCATCGAGGTCGATGAACATCACCGCCACCGCGCCGCGATGCTGCGCCGCATATTCGATGGCCTTCTCGCAATGGCTCTGGAACTCCGAACGATTGACCAGTCCGGTCAACGCATCGTGCGCGGCGAGGTGTTCCAGCCGGTAGCGGTCGGCCTTCGCGACCGAGATGTCACTGAACACCGCGACATAGTGCAGTACGCCCTGGTCGACATCGCGGATCGTGCTGATGCTGAGCCGTTCGGGATAACTGGTGCCGTCTTTGCGGGTGCTGCGCACCTCGCCCGACCAGTGACGCGCGGCGGCGATCTGTTCCCACATCGTGCGCGGCAATGGCGTGCCGTCCGGCATGCTGCGCGAATCGTCCAGCCGGGTGCCGATCAGGCTCTCGGCGGTGTGGCCCGTGATCAGCGTGGCCGCCGCGTTCACCGACACCACGCGCCGTTCGGCATCGGCGATGATCACGCCTTCGGCAATGCTGGCAAGCGCCTCGGCGGCGGTGCGCCGCGCGCGCTCGCTTTCCACCCGCTCGGAAATGTCGCGGATGATGGCCTGGCGCACCTTCTGCTCGCCCCAGTCGGCGGTGCTGGTTTGTGCCTCGACCGGTTTGAGCTGGCCATTCACCGCGCGCAACTCGCCGTTGCCCGCCGCGCCCTTCTGCAGCGGATCCTTCTGGAACAACTCGGCGTAATGGTTCCCGACCAGGTCGCGCGGCGTGCGACCCGTCCACGCGCTGGCGGTGCGGTTGACGTCGAGCACGCGACCGCTGTGCTCGTCCACCATCAGGATGGCATCCGGCGCGCTGTCGAACAGCAATCGGTAACGTTCCTCGCTGTCGCGAATGCCGGCCAGGACGCGACGCACCATCAGCAACCAAACCGCCAAAGCGGCTGCCACCAGCACGACAACGCCGGCGAACAGAAGCCTGCCGGTCATGACAGAGGCGTCGGCAATCGCCACCGAAAACTGATTGCTGCGAGGACGAATGAATCCGTTGAGCGCGTTGATGCGCTCGCGCTGACGGACGATCTCCTCTGGCGAGATGGTCCCTGAAACGTATGCTTGATGCAGCTCGTCGCCGACCGTCTTCAATTCCGCGACGGCGGCATCCGTCGAGCGCCACAGGGCCAGCGAATTCTTGACGTAGGGTGCCTGCGCGAAATAATCCCACAGGAAAACGATGTTGGTGAGCGCCACGGGCATGGCGTGACCACGACGCAATTCGGCCTTGACGGTCGAATATTCGAACTGTCCCGACGAAATCATGTCCCGGGCCGAGCGGAGCGCGTCCATCGTGGCCACGCTGGATTGCAAATCGACGTAGGCCGCGGGACTGCCGGTATTGGCGTAGTCAAGCAGATCGACGACGGCCTGCTTCTGCGCCTTCGACCAGATGCTTTCGCCGTTGAGCAAGCCGACGAACGCCGTCTGGAACTGATTGGAAGACCACGTCAACAGCAGGATGAACATCACGAACGCAATCGATGCACATGCCAACGGCACCAAGCGCCGGGTCATCGAGTGCGGTCTGAGCTGAACGGTGCCGCGGCGCATACGGATCAGGAGCCGTCGCCTATCGAGCTATATGACTCTCCTTACAAGCACTTTTCGTACCACCGCTCATTGGTGGCGCCGAAAGAGTCCCTGTTTGTGACCTGGTTCACGGTTTGGCCGCGACCTCGACCGCGCGCCGCAGGGCGCGGTCGAGGCTATCAGCACGGCTCCGGAATCATGCGGCGACCGCAGATTCGTACTCGGTTGCCATGATCTGACTCTTCGCCACGCACCGGTCGGCGAGGATTCGCATGGCCACGTAGCTGCGCTTGACGCACTCGGCGATGTGCGCCACATCGGCGGCTTTGGGTGCGGCACCTAGAACGGTGCAGACGATTTCCAGTGCTTCCCAGGGATGCTCATCGTCGTAGGCCGCGTGCAATTGCAGCCAGCGGAGTGTGCCGCGACGGGTCGACTCGGGGAACCGGGCGACGTAGCCCTCGCTCTCGTAGAGCGTGTGGGACCATTCGCCGGTCGCGCCTTCGATCGCGTAGTTGACGGCGGCAATACTTGCTGCAAGTGATCCCTGGGTGCTGATCTCGTCGCACCAGTCCGCAAGGATCCGCGTTCCGGGCGGCAATTGACCATCGATGAGCTGCTGGCGAGGCACGTTGTGCCCTTCCGACCAGTTCAACCAGTATTCCGCGTGATTCTGTTCGACGCGAATGTTGCGGACCAGCCACCTGCGCGCAAGATTGTCGCCCTCGCTGCGGCCGTAGCGCGTCTTCAGCAGGCTTCGCGCCATGAAGCCCGGAAAGCCTTCGATCACCGGCCAGATTCCAACCATGAATTTGACCATGCAGTCATGGGTCGCCTGGCCATCACGAATCAGGCTCCACAACTCATGCTCCACGAAGGTTTTCTTGACGACATCGCACTCACCAACCATGTCCTGCGTCCATTGCGGATAGCTGCTCAATTCGGTCAACGGACCGGTACGCTCGAAACGCACACTCATGATGATCTCCTCGGGTCAGGTCGAGTTTCGGCACAGCACATCGATCGATGACGAAGGCAGGCGCGCCTTCGCTGCTGTGCTTTGTTTCGCGGTCAAACGGCGGGCCGGGTTTCGCAAGATACGCGTGAGTACGTCGTGTCGCCTGTCTTCACAAAATTGCATGCGAAGGCGCAGGTAACCTGCTGACGCATCTCACCATGTTTCCCCACGAACCCCTGCTAACCGGCTGGCTGCGAGCCTACTTTACGCTTTGTGCGCGGGAAGTCCATCACAAAATTTTTGCGTTTTGAACCATGCCTGTTATTCGACATGAAATATATGCTGTTACTTATTGTTTTTTGCATGATTTAAGACGCGGCCTGCCACTGCAAGCAGAGCCGCATCGGGAAAGGATCGACCATGGCCCGCCGACCCGGCCATGGCTGCATTCGGGTTCGGGCGGTGCGCCGGGTGGCGACGTCCGTATTCGAGTCACGGAAACCCTGCACGCGCACGATGGCACGATCTTCTGCGCGCTAGCCGACGCCACGCTCCACGCTTGATCGATGCGCACTTGTCCCGCTTCGCAGCGAGAGTGCCCGACGCACTAACGGATACGCGTGATCTCTCCGTTCGGGTCCACCTGCACCAGGTCGCCGACCCGCAGGCTGCTGGCATCGGCGACCTGCACGTTCATGTAGCTGCCATTGCCCATCCGGATGTGCACGAGATAGCTGTGCGTGCCGCCGCGATTCCCGACCGCATGGCCGGCAAACCCGCCGCCCACCGCGCCCGCCACGGTGGCGGCCTTGCGACCTTTGCCCTTGCCCACCTGATTGCCGAGCACGCCGCCGGCGATCGCGCCGATCACCGCACCGGCCGTGCCGTGGCTGCCGCCCTGGCTGATGTTCTGGTCGATGCGCTCGACCGTGCCGCATTGGTCACAGCGAACGTAGATGCCATCGGAGCGAACCAGCACGCCGCTGTCGTTTTGCGCAAACGCGCTGCCGAGGCCGGCAAGGCTCAGCGCAATGGCAACGAGGAACGAGAACAGGAACTTGATCTTCATGGCGCCTCCGATTGGATTGCGGCTTGCATGACGCCATTCGCGAATGGACGATTCGAGCCTACGCCAATCGACCGCGCGTCGCACCGGTGCGGTTTGCCTTCGTTAAGCGACGTGCCGCAAACGATCCAGGTCTCTCTTCACCGGCCGGGATGTCACTCAGGCGTGCGCCAGCGCGTAGTCGATCGCCGCGCGAGCCGCCGCGACTTGCGCCGCGTTGCATTGTGCCGGCGTGGCGCGCGAGCTGTCGGGATACACCTCGGTGGTGGTGCGCCAGCGCGCCGCGGTGATGCCTGCGCACAAGCCCCACTTCACCAGCGGATATTCGATGACGCCGGGCGCCACCACCGGCGAACCGATGATGGTGCCGTCGGGATCGGCCGGCGCGATGTGGGTCACCTTGGCCACCGCCGCGATCACCGCCTGCTGGAACGCCGGTTGCGGATTGGCGCTGTCGGCACAGAGGTAGAAGCCATCAGGAATCGTGCCCGGCTCGTACGGCGTGCCATTGCGCGCGGCCAGCGCGGGACGGAATTCCGATTCATCGGTGTCGGTGGTTTCGTGCAAGTCGATGTGCATCGACACGCGCTCGCGGAACGGCGCGACCAGTTGCATCAATGCCGCCGATTCCGGCGCCGGACTGTCGGGAATGAAATTGCGGTTCGGATCGAGCGCGTACGGATTCCAGCGATGGATGCGCTCGTAACCCCACGGGCTGACGCACGGCACGACGACGATATTGGCGCGGCCTGCGTATTCTTCCGCGTGCCGGTCCGCGAACTGCAGCGCGCCGTGCACGCCGCTGGTTTCGTAACCGTGCACGCCGCCCGTCACCAGCATGACGGGCAACGGGTCGTTCCAGCCGCGGCTTTTCAGCGCGAACAGCGGGTGGCGGTCGGGCGCGTAATCGAGTTCGCCGTACTGCACCACGTCGAAGCGCGTGCGCAGTCGATCGACCGCCCTCAGCACATCATCCACATAGCTGCGCTGCTTGCGCTGCCGCGAAAGCCATTCGGCTTTTTCCGCATCGCCCCATGGCTTGCCGGGCGTACCGATCGGATAAAAGGCTACCGTCATCGCACTGCTCGCTTCGAGAACCAGCCGGACACTCTAACACTTCGCCCGCGCGCACCTGTGCCGAAAGGCATCGTGTGTTTCGGCGACTGAAGGTCGACTTGCATTGACATGCGCGCAAGCGCCTCCACATCGGTGTGACCCAACACCGGTTCATTGCCATGGCTGCCCCTGCCCGCTTCCGCATCGATTTCGTTTCCGACGTCGCCTGCCCCTGGTGCGCGATCGGCCTTGCGAGCCTGCAATCGGCGTTGACGAAACTCGAGGGCAGCGTCGCGGCCGAGATCCACCTGCAGCCGTTCGAACTCAATCCGCAGATGCCGTTCGAAGGCGAGGATGCAGGCGAGCACATCAGGCACAAGTACGGCATTGACGATGCGCAGCTCGAGATCAACCGCAAGGCGATCCGAGAGCGCGCCGCGCCGCTGGGCGTGGCGATCAACACGCGGGAAGGCAGCCGCGTCTGGAACACCTTCGATGCGCATCGCCTGCTGCACTGGGCCGAACAGCAGGATCGCGAGAAAGCCCTCGCGCTCAAGCGTGCGCTGTTTCGCGCCTACTTCACCGACAATGAAAACGTCGCCGACCGCGACGTGCTCGTACGCATCGCGAAGGAAACCGGTCTCGATGGCGATGCCGCGCGCCGCATGCTGGGCGGCAACGAATTCGCCGACGAAGTACGCACGCAGGAACGCCGCTGGCAGCAGGCCGGCATCCATTCCGTTCCGGCGACCATCGTCAACGGCCAGTATCTGATCTCGGGCGGCCAGCCGCCGGAAGTGTTCGAAAGCGCGCTGCGCGACATCGCGGCCAAGGCGCCGGCCGCCTGAGTGGATCACGCCACGCGCGCGCTCACCGCGGTTGCAGCAGGAACAGCCGCAGCACGCCCCAGATCGCCAGCACCAGCAACAGCAGCCACGCGAACGTCGACACCATGAAGGGATGGTGCCTCGCCTCGGCGCTGCGCAGATAGGCCGGCACGTACCACGCGCGCGCCGCGATCCACACCAGTCCAAGGATGCCGGCCCAGGTGGGATTGCCCCACTGCGCTGCCAGCCACAGCGTCGGCAGGAACACCACCGTGTGTTCCAGCGTGTTCATCTGCACCCGAAACGCGCGCTCGAAATCGGGATGGCCAGTCGTCGCCGGTGCCTTGATGCCATGACGGCCGCGCGCACTCGCCACCACCAGCCCGGTGGCGAACAGCAGCAACACGTTCAACAACACGACCAGCACGGGCAAATGGATCACGTCGAAGTCCTTGCGCCAAGGATGTCCCGAAGTGTGGTTCGGACCGCCGGAGGTGTCCAGCCGGCGCACAGGAAAAAGCGGGCGCCTTTCGGCGCCCGCTCGCTTGCCACCCACCCATTCCGGTTTGCGTCACTGCACGCTGATGGTGCCGTGCATCAGCGCGGAATGACCGGGGAAACTGCAGAAGAACACGAACGGTCCGCCATCCTTGATCTTGCTGACCGGGAAACTCACCGATGCGGTTTCACCGCCGCCGATCAATTTCGTGTGCGCGATGATGCGCGAGTCATCCGCCTTGACGTAGCCATTGTCCAGGCCGGCCGCCGCACTTTCCTGGTCCACCGCCTGCATGTCGGACTGCTTGGTGATCACCACGTCGTGGCCCATCGATGCCACCGGCAGCTTGCCGGTGTGCTTCAGGGTGATCTTGAAGTCGGTGCACGACGAAGGCACCGCGATCGAGCCGACGTTGTACTGCATCGCGTCGTTGGCCTCGATTTCGGTGCTGCAGTTGTTGACCGTCGCGGCGGGTTTGCCGTTGCTCGCCATGGCGCCGGATCCCATCGCTGACGTCCCGGCCGTCCCTGGCATCGCGGCTTGGCCCGCGGTGGCTGCGGGCGCGGCGGTCATCGGCATCGCCGGCGCGGTCGTGGCAGGCATCGGAGCCGTCGCGCCCGGTGCCGGTGCGTTCTCGGATTGGTTGTTGCCGCCGCCGCAGGCCGAAAGCACCAGCGTGCAGGCGACGACGAGCGCGGGCATCTTCAGGTTCATCATCCGGTCTCCTTGGCTAAAGGCCGTATTATCCGGGCGAAATGTTTCACGCCATGTGAAGGCCGACGCGGTGCGCCGTCACGAACCGATCACCCGGCCGCACCCCACCACATCTCCTTGACATCAATTCGACCCGCGTGTGGTTAGCCTGTGGCCGCTTGCCGCGCGCGGGCCGTCCTGCCTTGCCGTCCGACGCGGCGGTGCGCGCCCGACGCGTTTCGCACCCAGCGCATCGATGATCGGCTGCGGAGTGACGATGTGAGTCCCATGTGGCGCGAACGTTCCACCGATCCGGCCGACGATGCCGTGCCGCACGGCATGCGCATCGGCGCGGCGTACACGTGGCGCCTGCTGGTCATGGCCGCGGCCATCGCGGCCGTGCTGGCGCTGGCATGGCTGCTCTCGGAAGTCGTGGTGCCGTTCCTGATCGGTGTGATCCTGGCGGCCTTGCTGGTGCCGCTGTCCGCCTTCCTGCAGCGCCATCGCTGGCCGAAGTGGCTGGCTATCCTCGTCTCCTGGATCATCCTGCTGGGTGTCATCGGCGGCTTGGCGCTGCTGGTCACCGAGCGAGTTATCAACGAGATTCCCACCCTGCAAAAGCAGATCGGCGCTGTCGGCGAACAGCTCCGGTCATTGCTGGCGACGCATCCGTTCGGGCTGACATCGGAGAAAGTCAGCCACTACATCTCGGAGGTGGGCCAGTGGCTGCAGAACAACGCCTCGCGGGTCGCGTTGAGCGCGGCCAACGCCGGCAAGCGCTTCGTGCACATGCTCGAAGGCATCTTCATCATGATCTTCGTGATCCTGTTCGCGATGATCGACGGCGCGGAAATCTGGGCGTGGGTGACGCGGCTGTTTCCCAAACGCGCGCGCGCGCGAATCGATTTCGCCGGCCAGGCAGGCTGGATCACCCTGACCGCGTTCGCCCGCGTGCAGGTCTTCGTGGCCGCGATCGACGCGGTCGGCATCGGCCTCGGCGCATGGCTGCTCGGCGTACCGCTGGCAACGCCCATTGCAGTGATCGTGTTCTTCGGTGCGCTGGTGCCCATCATCGGTTCCATCGTCGCGGGCGTGGCGGCGGTGGTCATCGCGTTCCTGTTCAACGGGCTGGGCGATGCGCTGATCATGCTGGGGATCGTGCTGCTGGTGAATCAGCTCGAAGGCAACGTGCTGCATCCTTTCCTGACGGGCGGCGTCGTGAAGGTGCATCCGCTCGGGGTCGTGCTCGGCGTGATCGCGGGCGCCTCCGTTGGGGGCATTGCCGGGGCGTTCCTCGCCGTTCCCGTCATCGCGACCGCGAATGCGATGATCAACGCGGCAACCCGCTACCGCGCCGACGCGACTGCGCGCGACCCGCCCGCTGGCAGTAGAGGCGAGACAAATCCATGACCGATCCCCTGCACATCGTGTGTCCGCACTGCCAGGCGGTGAACCGCGTGCCGCGCGAACGATCGGGCACGGCGCCCAACTGCGGCAAGTGTCATCGTCCCCTGTTCGAGGGCAAGCCGGTGGAAGTGGATGAAGCCGTGTTCCAGAAACACCTCGCGCGCAACGGCATTCCGCTGCTGGTGGATTTCTGGGCGCCCTGGTGCGGCCCGTGCAAGATGATGGCGCCGGAATTCGTGAAAGCCGCGGCACAACTGGAGCCGCGCGTGCGTCTGCTCAAGGTGGACACCGACGCGCAACAAGCGCTCGGCGCGCGCTACGCCATCCGCAGCATCCCCACGCTCGCGCTGTTTCGCGACGGACGCGAGGTCGCACGCCAGGCCGGCGCCATGCAGGCCGCCGGCATCGTGCAGTGGGTGCGAAGCCACGGCGCGTGAGCGTTGCACGTCGCCGCAACGCCACGATCACGGATGCGCGGCCACTTCCGGCGGCGGTCCACCCGGCCGCACCCGCAGGAACCGCACGAAACGCGGCAAGCCGCTGTTCGTCAGTCCATTGAATCGGTAGGTCACCCACGAACCCAACGCGGGCGGATGCGCGCGCTGCGCGTCGGTAAATCCCGAGCCGATCGCGAAACGGCGCCCGTCCGGCGTGCGTACATCGATCGAACCCATCATGCCCTCGAGCCGGCCCTCACCCGGCCGGATTACGATGACCCTGGCTTCGGCATCTTCGTATGGCTTCAGCTTGAGCAGGCCGACGCCGCGCCCGGACCGGTAAGGCGCATCACCGCGGTGCAGCACCAGCCCTTCGCCGCCCTTGTCGAGCACGCGCTTCAGCGCCGCGTGCAGCGCGGCTTCGTCACGAACGTGGAACTGGCGGATCGCGACCACCCATGGATCGCCGATCGCCGCGACCGTTTTCTGGATCGCCGGCACCCGCGCGTCGAAGTCGCCGCCCTGCGCGGGAAGATCGAAGACGTGATAGCTCATCTGGTGCCACGCCGGATCATCAGGTCCGGCGGTGCGCACGATCGTGGAGGCCGTCGCGAAATGCCCGTAGCCGGCCCACAACTCGCCATCCATCGGCGTCTTTGGCCAATGCTTCGTGAACCATGCCGGCGCGCGCACGACCGTACCGCCGCGCGTCAACAATTCGTGGCCATTCCAGTAGCCGCGCACGCCGTCGAACTTCTCGCTGACCCAGTAGCGGGACAAGTCGACGCCGCCATGGTAGACATCGACCAGTTCGACCGGCGGCGGCGCGGCACACACCACGCCCGACCACGTCGCCACCCACAACAACATTCCCGCTACTAACCATCGAATCATTGCGCGCACGATTCCGCTCCGCCGATCGCCAGCGCGCATTGTCGACGTGCGAAAACGGGCGCGACGTCGGGAATCGCCCCGGCTGCCGCGCGATCCATTCCGAAAAGGCTGTCGGGAATTTCCTACCCTGCGGGCGCGTGCAGCGCGCGGCACATCAGCGTCGCGCGCTGCACAAGCAAAGCCGCGATCAGTCGGATCGAACCGCGCGCTTGCGTGTTTCCACCGAGCGGCGCCACGCGAACAGCCCGAGCATCGACGCGCCAAACATCCACAGGAAATTCGGCTCCGGCACCGCGGCGCGTACCCCGCTGAACTGGAAGTCACTGACCCAGTTGCCGCTGGGATCGGCATTTGGAAGCATCACGGCAAATCCGTAGGTGAGCCCGCCCGGCGACATCACCCCGTCGCTCCACAGATCCACGAAGCCGCCGTTGGCGAGCGTGAACATCACGCCGTAGGGATCCAGGAAGCCACCTGAAAAAGGATAGTCCCAGCAGGTTCGCGGCGATCCGTCGAGGTAAAAAAGATCGTCGTACGTGATCGCGGTGTCCATCCCAGGAGGGTTCAGGACAGACAGCTTGCTGTAGCTCGCCGGAAACGGGACCGGCGGAAACGGCAGTGGATCATCGCCGGGACTGGGCACCGTGTCGTTGGGCGTGGCGAAATTGCGAGCCAGCACGCCCGTTATCGATACATTCTCGAGACCGATGTTCGCATCCGAAAACGTGCCGTTGGCGTTGGTGATGACCTGGGCTCCGGCCGGGTCGCCGGCCGTCGTGTCGGATTCGACGGTAAGCGAAGCGTGCCCGCTGCCGCCCGCGCCGTTGAAGCCGATCTGCACCGGGGTTGCGAGCGCGCATGGCGCCGCCAACACGCCGCCCATTGCAAGGGCCATCCAGAGCCCGGTTTTTTTTGCGACAGCTTTCTTCTCCACATTCATGGCTTGCAACTCCTCCTGAGACATCGAGCACGGCAGACTGCTCGTTCGGTTCTCCCCGGTTGCCGCGGCAAAAAAAGCATTCAGCGTGCCAGTCGGCCAAGCTGTTGATTTGGTTTCATATCGTCCAGGATCGATCGCCTTAACGGGCGATTTCTGTAAAGGATTTCGGCGGCCGACGTGCTACGAACCCGCGTTCCACCCCCGCAAAATCGCCCGCCATTCATGCGCCGGGCGGGAAAGCCATTGGTGTAAGAAAACCCGGCAGCCCGAGCATGCCTGCCTGAGGGCCGTGGCTCCTCCACCGCTGTGACTTCAAAGATGGCGCCAATGTAGGATCGGACGCCATGCTATCCGGGCCATGCCCATGACTCTTCCCGCGCATCATCTGGAAAAAGGCCAACCCATCGGCGGCCGATCGCTGCTCGAAAACGTGAGCCTGCCGGCGGCCGTGATTTTCGAGGCAGCACTGACCCACAACATCGCGTGGATGCAACGCTTCGCCGACGACCATGGCGCGAAGCTCGCGCCGCACGGCAAGACCACGATGACGCCCGCGCTGTTCCGCCGCCAGCTCGACGCGGGCGCGTGGGGCATCACGCTGGCCACCGCCGTGCAGTGCGCGGTTGCATTCGAACACGGCGCGACGCGTCTGCTGATGGCGAATCAACTGGTCGGCGCGCCCAATATGGCGATCATCGCCGGGCTGATCGAACGCGGCGCGGATTACTACTGCCTGGTGGACAGCGCGGCCAACGTCGAGGCGTTGAACCGCTTTTTCGCCGCGCAGGGGCTCAGCTTGCAGGTGCTGGTCGAGCTTGGCGTACCGGGCGGTCGCTGCGGCGTGCGCAGCGACCCGGAACTGGAAAAACTGATCGACGTCATCGACGCCGCGCCGGCCGTCACCCTCTGCGGGATCGAGGGCTACGAAGGCCTGATCGGCGGCGGACACGCCGCCGGCGACATCCGCGCTTACGGCCAAAAACTCGTCGCCACCGTGCGCAAGCTCCGCGATGCAGGTGCATTCGCGAATCGCAAGCCCATCGTCACCGCGGCGGGTTCACAATGGTTCGACCTGATCGCGGAAGCATTCGATCAGCCCGACCTGCGCGATCACTGCACACCGGTGCTGCGGCCCGGCTGCTACATCGTGCACGATCACCGCTCGTACCGCGATGCAATGGCCGAGGTGAAAGCGCGCCACCCGGAACTGATGGGCGAACTCGAACCCGCGCTGGCGGTGTTCGCGCACGTGCAGTCGCTGCCCGAACCGGGCCTGGCGGTGATGGCGATGGGCAAGCGCGACATTTCCGTCGACCCCGATCTGCCGATTCCACTGCAACTCCATCGGCCAGGCGAGCCCGCGCAGCCAATGGCCGGTTGCCGCGTCCGCAAGGTGATGGATCAGCACGCGATGCTCGTGATTCCCGATGATCTCGATCTCCGCATCGGCGACATTGTGTCCTTCGGCGCTTCCCATCCCTGCCTCACCTTCGACAAATGGCGCCAGGTGCTGCGCGTCGACGACGATCTGCACGTACTGGAAGTCATGCCGACGTACTTCTGAGCAATCGTGCGCCGCAACGATGGTAGGCTCGCGCGTGGACATCGCGCCGCACGCGGCGCCTCACCCTTCCTCTCATGACATCACTGGGGACGCCATGACCAAGCACCTTCGCATCTTTGCCTGCCTGTTCGCCGCCCTGCCCTGCCTCGCCCTCGCCGCATCGCCGTCGTCGAAGGAAAAGGAACTATCGGCGCGTGTCGAGCGCGTGCTCACCGGCACGCCGGTGATCGACGGCCACAACGATCTGCCTTGGGGAATCCGCGACGAGTTCGGCAACGTGGGCAACATCGATCTCGCCGCCGACACGTCCAACCTGCGCGGCAAGACCGGCGACGTGCACCTGATGACCGACATCCCGCGCGCGCGCAAGGGCCACCTCGGCGCGCAGTTCTGGTCGGTGTGGATTCCCGCGACCACCACCGGGCCCGAGGCCGTGCAGATGGCGCTGGAACAGATCGACATCGTCCGCACGATGGTGGCGAAGTATCCGCAGGACTTCGAGATGGCGTACAGCGCCGACGATATCACCCGCATCGAAAAATCCGGGCGCATCGCCAGCCTGATCGGCATCGAGGGCGGCCACCAGATCGCCAATTCGCTCGCGGTGCTACGCGACTACTACGCGCTGGGCGCGCGTTACATGACGCTGACCCACGGCAAGAACACCGACTGGGCGGATTCGGCCACCGACAAGCCCGTGCACCACGGGCTGATACCGTTCGGCCGCGCGGTGGTGCGCGAGATGAACCGGCTCGGCATGCTGGTGGACCTTTCCCACGTTTCGCCGGAAACGATGAAGGCGGCGCTCGCAACCACCAGGGCGCCGGTGATCTTCTCGCACTCAAGCGCGCGTGCCCTGGACGATCATCCGCGCGACGTGCCCGACGACGTACTGCGCATGGTCAAGCAAAACGGTGGCGTGGTGATGGTGAATTTCTATCCCATGTTCATTTCCCACGCGGTTGCGCGTTGGGATGCCGAGCGCCTCGGTGCCATCGCGCGTTTCGACGCGCTCTACACCGGCCAGCCCGATCGCGCCAAGGCCGCGATGGATCAATGGGAAAAGGAACATCCGCAGCCGAAAGCCACCATCGCACAGGTCGCCGACCACATCGAACACATCCGCAAGATCGCCGGCGTGGAAAGTGTCGGCATCGGCAGCGATTTCGACGGCATCGAAACCACGCCGGTCGGCCTGGACGGCGTGGACAAGTACCCCGCGCTGTTCAAGGAGCTCGCGCGCCGCGGCTGGACTGACGACGAACTCGCCGACCTTGCCGGGCGCAACCTGTTGCGCGTGATGCGGCAGGCCGAAGCAGTGGCCAGGCGCCTGCAGGCGCAGGAAGCACCATCCCATGCGACGATCCAGATGGATGCCGACGCGAAGCGTGATTCGAAGGAAAATTCGACCGGCGTCTGAACCCGTCTCACCGGAACCGGAAATCCGGCGTCGAGCCGCCACCGCGCGGCGTCAATGCCGGGCCACCGCGACCCGCACGGCATTCCGCCCCGCGCGCTTGGCCGCGTACAACGCATCGTCGGCGCGCTTCAGCAGCTCGCGCAGGTTCTCGCCCGGCACCATCTGCGCCACGCCGAAACTGCACGTCACGCCGATGCCCCGTGGCCACTCGGCCTGTTCGATCGCCACGCGCAAGCGCTCCGCGCGCGCCGCCGCCACTTCCAGCGTCGCACCGTCGCAGGCCAGCACGAATTCCTCGCCGCCCCAGCGGCACAACACGTCCTGCTCGCGGACGTTCGCGTTCACCAGCCGCGCCAATCCGCGCAGGCATTCATCGCCCGCTTCATGACCATGGGCATCGTTGATCTTCTTGAAGTGGTCGACGTCCATGAATATCACCGACAGGCTCCGCTGCTGCGCATCGACCTCGGCGCGCAGCAGCGCAAGGCGACTGCGCAGACCCGCGCGGTTGTACAGGCGCGTCAACGGATCCTGGTTCGCCACGACGCTCAGCGCCTGCCGCTCGCGCTCCAGCGCCGCATTGATGCGTTGCAGTTCGCGCCGCCCGGAACTCGCCACCACCGCCGCGCGCCTCGCCTCGCGGAAACCCGCCACCAGGGACACCATCGCCGTCAGCGACCACAGCGCCACCAGCAGCGTCAGCAATTCGACTTCGCTGATCCACTTTCCATAAAACACGATCGAGCGCACGCCGATCGTGTAGAGACCCGGCGCCACGTTGCCGCCGGTTCCGATGTCGATGGCCACCACGTTGCGCAGGTCCGGCCGGGCGTATTCGGCCGGCACCCGGAACTGCTGGATCCACCAGGTCGCCACGTGGAAGTTGGCCAGCGGCGTCGTGAACGGCTCCTCGCCATTCGCGGGCGCGTATTCCAGCATGTTGACCTTCAACGTGTCGGAACTGCCGGGCCGGTAGTAAGCCGGGTCGAAATTGCGCAGGTACACAGTAACCGGCATCGGCGCGGGGCCGTGCGCCTGGATGTCCAGCTTTACCGAATCGAAGCGCGACAGGCTGACCCCATGCGGCACCGTGCCGAGCGTGATGCTGACGTTGCAGTACGGCCACGCATAACCCAATTTGATCCGGCAGGTGATCATCGAGGCGTGATCGGCCACGGCGACGCTCGCTTCGCTGGCCCCGCCCAGCTCCCGATCGTCGTACACAGCCACCGGATACCGTCCCGCGCCATCCACGCGCAGTGAAGTATTCATGCCGAAGTGACGCCACAGCGGCAAAGCCACCGTCAGCATCAGCAGGCAGAGCACCCAGCCCACGAACCCCTTGTTGCGCACCCCGACCTCTGCCGTCGGCCGTCGTGAAAGATTTCCCGCAAACACCACTGCAATAAAGCTGCCAACCCCGGCGAAGCCGGCGTCCGAGGCGCGGCCGGCCGGCCATTGGATCGGCGTGACCTTTTGTGACGCGGCTCACCTTTCGCGTGCGGGTCGTGACTTTGCCCGCCCGCTTCGGTATACATTGGATATGCATACGCGTCAGGGCGGTCATGGATGCCTTGCCAGTCGGGGGAGCGAATGACTGCCCAAGACAACACACGCGGGAGCAGCAGCGAATACTACGAGATGCTGTTCGTCGCCAACCCGCTGCCGATGTGGGTGTTCGAGATTGCGAGCGGCCGGTTTCTCGCGGTAAACGCCCAGGCGTGCAAGCAATACGGCTACAGCGAGGAGGAATTCCTCGCCATGACCATTGCCGACATACGGCCGCCGGACGAGAAAGCCAAGCTGGCCAAGGTGCGCTCGACCGGTCCCGTGGGCCATCGCGATTTGGGATATTGGCGGCATCTGAAGAAAGACGGCACGATCATCGATGTCGAGATCTCCTCCGACGACATCGTGTTCCGCGGCGTTGCCGCACGGCTGGTGCTCGCAAGCGACGTGACCGAGCGGGTCCGGATCGAAACGGCCCTGCGCCTCAACCAGGAACGCTTCGATTACGTGACACGGGCCACCGAGGATGCGCTGTGGGACCGCAACATCGTCGACAACACCATCTGGTGGAACGAGGGCCTGGAGCGGCTGTTCGGCGGGAAGGTGGAACCGAGCACCGAATGGGGCCGCGAACGCATCCATCCCGATGATCGCGCGCAGGTTGTTTCCCGCATGGACGCAGCCATCAACGGCGACGGGCAGCAATGGTCCTGCGAGTACCGGTTCCTGCGCCACGATGGCAGCTATGCATTCGTGTACGAGCGCGGATTCGTGGTCCGCGATGCCGAGGGGAATGCGATCCGGATCGTCGGCGCGATCACCGATCTCTCGGATCGCAAGCGGCGCGAGGACATCCTGCGCGAACAGGCGACGCTGCTCGACCGGGCCAAGGACGCGATCATGGTGCGCGGCCTCGACCGTCGCATCCGCTACTGGAACCATGCCGCCGAAGCCATCTACGGCATTCCTCGCGGCCAGGCGATCGGAAAACGCGTGGAAGACATCATCGTCCACGGCGACCCGGTCGCGTTCGAGGCCGCCGATGCCGAGGTGTTCGAAAAAGGCGAATGGTCCGGACGTTTCCAGCAAACCGGCGCGGATGGAAAAACCATCACCGTCGACGGACACTGGACCCTGCTCCGCGACGAGGCCGGTCATCCGGCGGGCGTCCTGAAGATCCACACCGACGTCAGCGAGCGCGTGGAACTGGAGCGCCGCCTCGCGCAGTCCCAGAAACTCGAAGCCATCGGACAGCTCACCGGCGGCATCGCACACGACTTCAACAACCTGCTGACGGTCATCGTCGGCAATGCCGACACGCTGGCAGAGGATCTGGCGGACCGCACGGACGTGCTGCCGCTGGTCGACATGATCCGCACCGCCAGCGAACGCGGCGCGGAGTTGACCCGCCACCTGCTCGCCTTCGCACGCCGGCAAGCCCTGGAGCCGCGCACGGTCCGCCCCGACGAACTGGTCGAGGGCATGCGCAACCTGTTGCGGCGCACCCTAGGCGAGAACATCGAGCTCGCGGTGGACAGCGCGCCCAACGTCGCACGGGTATCGGTGGATCCGGCGCAGTTCGAATCGGCGCTGCTCAACCTGTGCATCAACGCGCGCGACGCGATGCCCGGCGGCGGCAAGCTGATGATCGAAACCGACAACGTGATCCTCGACGAGAACTACACCGAGCGGCGTGCGGACGTGGTGCCCGGCGACTATGTGCGGATTTCGATTTCCGACACCGGCACCGGCATGAGCGCCGAAGACGTGGCGCGCGCATTCGAACCGTTTTTCACCACCAAGGCGCGCGGCCAGGGCACCGGCCTGGGCTTGAGCATGGTGTACGGTTTCGTCAAGCAATCCGGCGGCCACGTCGCGATCTATTCCGAACTGGGCCACGGCACGGTGGTCACGCTGTACCTGCGCCAGGCCAAGGGCCAAGTCGAACCGGTCACGACGGTCGAACCGACCGACATCTCGGGTCGCGGCGAGCGCATTCTCCTGGTGGAAGACGACGATCTGGTGCGCGCGCACGCCGTGCAGTTGTTGACGGGCCTCGGCTACGGTGTGGTCACGGCCACCAACGGGCCGGAGGCGCTGGAACTGCTGCGCGAGAACATTCCCTGCGATTTGCTGTTCACCGACGTGATCATGCCCGGCGGCCTGACCGGCCCCCAGCTCGCGGAAGCCGCGCACGCGCTGCGGCCGGGCCTGCCGGTGCTCTACACATCCGGTTACACGGAAAATGCGATCATCCACCATGGTCGCGTGGACCCGGGCATCAACCTGCTGCACAAGCCGTACCGGAAACCCGAGCTCGCGGCCAAGCTGCGCGCGGTGCTGGACGAGAAGCAAGCAAAGGACGGTGGCACTTGACGGAACACGGCAAACCGCGGCGGCTGCTGATCCTCGACGATGAACCGGCGGTGGCGCAGACCGTGGCCTTTGCCGCCAAGCGGCATGGCTTCGCCGTGCGGATGTCGGAATCGCCCGAGGCGTTCTTCGGCGATGTCGCAGGCTTCGAACCCAGCCACATCATCATCGATTTGCTGATGCCCGGCATGGATGGCGTGGAGGTGCTGCGCAACCTCGCGGCGGGAGGATGCGGCGCCAGCATCATCATGATGAGCGGCATGGGCAGCAAGGTGCTGGAGTCGGCGCAGCGGGTTGGCCTGGAACGCGGCCTGCGCATCATCGGCACCCTGCCGAAACCGTTCAAACCCGCGGAACTGCGTGCCTTGCTGGATGCGCATGCGCATCACCGGGCACACCCCGAACCGATCGCAGCGGCGGATCGTGAAACGTTGCTTCACGACATCGGGCCCGCATTGCGCGACGAACAATTCGTGCTGCATTACCAGCCGAAGGTGCATCTCGCCAGCGGCCGTCCCGTCGGCGTGGAGGCCCTGGTGCGCTGGCAACACCCGAAATTCGGCCTGCTGCCACCCGACCGGTTCCTGCCGTTGATCGAGCAATCCGGCAATATGAACCTGCTGACCATCTGCGTCATCGAGGCAGGCCTCGCCTGGCTCGCCGGCATTGCCGACGGCAGCGCGCCGCAACTGGCGATCAACATTTCCCCCGCGAGTCTCACCGACGTGAGCTTCGCCGACCTGCTGCATGAGCGATGCATGCGCTTCAACGTGGATCCGGCGCGCATCACCCTTGAGCTGACGGAAACCACGGCCCCGCGACGCACCCCCGAACTGCTCGACATCCTCACGCGGGTTCGACTGAAAGGATTCCAGCTCAGCATCGACGATTTCGGCACCGGCTATTCATCGCTGGTGCAACTGGCGCAGTTGCCGTTTTCCGAAATCAAGATCGACCGGTCTTTCGTGTTGGCACTGCATTCGTCCGACGAGGCGCGCAAGATCGTCGCCACCACCGTCGGGCTCGGCAAGCAACTGCAACTCACCACTGTCGCCGAAGGCGTCGAGAACGAAGCCCAGGCGCGCACCCTGGTCGAACTCCATTGCGACCAGGGACAGGGTTATTTCTTCGCAAGGCCCATGGCTGGCGATGCGGCGCGGGCCTGGCTGCGTGAACACGGTTGAGGGAACATGCCGCAGGGCGGGAGTCGCCATTCGCGCAATTAATCCCGAGTGAATCACCATTTTCCTTTCGATGGTCCCGCGCGGCGATCCGCCTATCATCGAAGAAAGGACTGGCGCAGCGCGGACAAGGAGAACGGTGATGACAACGGGAGCGGAATTCGTTCGGGGTTGGCCTTCGGAATCGAAGGAAGCGGCGCAACTGGTGCTCGACCGATACGGCGAGCCACAGGAAGCCAGCGAAAGCCGGCTGATCTGGTACAAGGCGGGCCCGTGGAAACGCATCATCGCCCAGAAAACGTTCTTCCAGCACAACTTCCCGGCCCCGCACCACGACTCCGTCGAATCGGTCATCGACTACCAGGTGCCGCCGAAGAAGGTTTCCGCGCTTGCCGCGTTCGATGGCAGCGTGATCGTCGAACGCACTGCCGGCGAAGTATCGGCGCGCTGCCATGACGAGCAGGCGAATTTCCTCGCGTTGAACCTCATGCACGACATCGTGTGCGGCAGCAAGAGCGTGGACGAGGCGCGCGCCTATTACGCGAAAGAGTTTGCCGATTACCGGCGCAAGAAACCGACGCCGTACATGGAACGCCTCCACTTCGCGCCGGGCACCGACACCACCGATCCCGATACGCGGGTGCTGTCCGAATCCGATCTGAAGAAGGCCATCGAGGAAGGGAAAAGCCGGGGCGGCTGATCGGCGGAAAGTGCACCTCGCAAGGCGGAGCCCCGTAGGGCGGGAGTAGCCGCGCAGCGGCGAATCCCGCCATGATCGAAACATGCAATGGCGGGATGCGCTGCGCTCCTCCCGCCCTACATCTTGTACAGGGCCGCGTAATCCGTGCCGGTACGCCGGCAGGCGCGCCACGCCAGGCCGCCTTCGGCCATCGCATCGCGCACGCTGGGCGCGATCAACTGCAGCGCGCGTGCGGCGCCACGATCGCGCCACCGCTGCAGGCTCGACCGCTCCATCAAATCGAGTGCCCAGTCCGGCAGCAGCGCCGCCGCGGAACCAAGGAACAGGTCGCGGCTGGACCCGGCGAACGGAATCGGCAATCGGATGGACCCGAGGATGCGCAGCGTCTCGCGGGTGCGCGCATCGAACGAAAGCTCAGGCCGCACGCGCGAAAAAAACGCATCGAGTTCCGCCGTCGATCCGGGAACGTTGCGCGCGCCCAGTGCTTCGGCGATGCGCGCCATTTCGGCGAGATAGCGATCCTGCATCACGCGCGGGATCGGTTGGCAATAACGCTCGTACGCCCGCAGGAAACACCAGCACCCGGCGCCATGCACCCAATTGAGCAGGTGCGGATCGTCCGCACTGTAGGGCCGCCCGTCCTCCGCGGTGCCGCGCACGCTGCGATGGATCACGCGGACATGTTCGATGGCCGCTTCGGCCGGCGCGCGCGGTGCGTAGGTCGTGCGCCCGACGAACGCGGTGGTGTTGCGCAGGCGGCCGAGCGTGTCGCTGCGGAACGCGGAGTGGTCCCATACGCCCGCCAATGCCAGCGGATGCAGCGCCTGCAACATCAGCGATGCCAGGCCGCCCGCCATCATCGACGGAAAATCCGCGTGCACCTTCCACGTCACGCTGTCCGGCCCGAACAGGCCGGGATCGCCCACCGGCGCGTCGTAATCCGGTGCCGGCGCATCACGGCTCAGCACCGCAAGCACCTGCCGCCGCAAATGCTTGCGTGCCATCGGCGGCAACAGTTTCACGCCCGGCAGATGAAGGCGCGCGGCGTTGCCGTCGTGATGGCGCCCTCGCCCGTCCAACGTGATGTCATCCTGATCGCGCATGCTTCAACTGTACGCCAACGACGATATGCATCGCGAGCACCGGCGTGCTTCAATGTCGCTTCAGCCTGGAGTTTCACCACGCAAAAGGAATGACGGCCATGGGATTGTTGGTAGACGGCAAGTGGCAAGACCGGTGGTGCGACACCGCAAGCACCGGCGGGCGCTTCGAGCGCTCGGCCAGCCAGTTCCGCAACTGGATCACGCCCGACGGCAGCGCCGGTCCGTCCGGAAAAGACGGCTTCAAGGCAGAAAGCGGGCGCTATCACCTGTACGTGTCCTATGCCTGCCCGTGGGCGCACCGCACGCTGGTGATGCGCGCCTGGAAGGGCCTCGAAAAACATATCGACGTCTCGGTGGTGCACCCATTGATGCTGGAAAACGGCTGGGAATTTCGCATCGGTTTCGAAGGCGCGACCGGTGACCGGCTGTACGGCCTCGACAAGCTGTACCAGCTTTATCTCAAGGCCGACCCGCACTACAGCGGCCGGGTCACGGTGCCGACGCTGTGGGACAAGCAGCGCGAAACGATCGTCAACAACGAGTCGTCCGAAATCATCCGCATGCTTGGACATGCGTTCGACGGCATCGGCGCACGCGCCGGCGATTATTGTCCCGACGACTTGCGCGCGGACATCGACGCCATCAATGCCACGGTGTACGACAATGTCAACAACGGCGTGTACAAGGCCGGCTTCGCCACCAGCCAGCAAGCCTACGACGAGGCGGTCATCGCGCTGTTCGAAACCCTGGAATCACTCGAACGGCGCCTCGGTGAGCACCGCTACCTGATCGGCAACACGCTCACCGAAGCGGACCTGCGCCTGTGGACCACGCTGGTGCGCTTCGACGCGGTATACACGACGCATTTCAAATGCGACCGCAAGCGGATCAGCGACTATCCCAACCTCGAAGGCCTGCTGCGCGACATCTACCAGATGCCGGGCGTCGCCGACACCGTGTGGATGGACCACATCCGCAACCACTACTTCCGCAGCCACAAGACCATCAATCCGCACGGCGTGATTTCGATCGGCCCGATCCTCACGTTCGACGCGCCGCACGATCGCGACCGGCTGGGCAGGCGCGAGGTGCGCGGCATCGGCTGAGTGATGGAATAAGCCTCGTAGGGCGGGAGTAGCGCGGCGGATCCCGCCGTCACGGCGGCAATCGGCCAAGGCGGGTTGGCACCCGCCCTACATTTCTGCGTAACTTCACACTATCTGCTATTTTCAATTCCACGCAGCGCCTGCTGGACGTTGGGGACGAAAGCAATGGACGGACAGCAATCATCGGATGCGGTCGCCGAATGGAACGCGCGCGGCGTCCTCGTCCTGCCCAAGTTCTACGCCGACGCGGAAATCGATGCGGTGCTGGCCGACTATCGTGCGCTATGGAATGGCGGGCGCGCCCGCGTCACCGTGGACGACATGGATCTCGACCGGCGGATGCGTTTGCGCGACGTGTCCGCGGAAGCACGCGCCTCGCACCGGTTCAAGGTCAACGATCTTTATCTGGAGCAGGCCTCGGTCCGCCGGCTCGCGCTCAACGAGCGGTTGGTGCCCTTGCTGCAGCGCCTGCTGGGCGAACGTCCAGCGGTGTGCAACTCGCTCAGCCTCGAATACGGCACCGAGCAGGAAGACCACGTCGACTCGTTGTTCATGACACCGCGCACGCCCGCGCATCTCGTCGCGGTGTGGGTGGCGCTGGAGGATTGCTCGCCAGAATCGGGGCTGCTGCGCTACTGGCCCGGCAGCCACCGGATCGAGCCTTACGTTTTCTCCAACGGCCAGCGCCATTTCCTTCCCGGGGAGTTGGGCGCGTGGCAGGGCTGGATGCGCGCGCAGGTTCAGCAGCACGGGCTACAAAGCGAATTGTTCCAGGCCCGCAAGGGCGATGTATTCATCTGGAACGCGCAGTTGCTCCACGGCGGCAGCCCCATCGCCGAACGCGGACGCACGCGCCGCAGCGTCGTGTTCCATTATTTCTCGGAATCCGATTGCCGGGCGATGGGGCACCGGTTGGTTCCCGAGTCGGGCGGTTTCTGGATACGGCGCTCACTCCAACCGATCCCCGGCAGCGTCAATGCGCGGATGCGCAGCCGCGTCGGGAAAATCGCGCGCCGCGTGCGCGGGCTGCTCGCGCGCAGCTAGAAGCATTTTTCGGCCGGACAATCAGCTCCATGCGACGCATCCACGTCCCGGCTGCGCGCGCCGCGAGATCTTGTCTCCTTGTTTCCTTCTCGCCGACACCGGCCATCCGGTATCCTTGACGGTCGATTTCCGCCGCTCTCGCTCCCAGGGAAATTCAACATTGAATGCACCGCCGGTTCCCGATTCGACCTTCGCCTGGGACCAGTACTGGCGCGACGGTCGCCTGGCTTCGTGCGGCGGCGAAGGCGGGGCGACCTACCAAGCGGTGATCGCCGAAGGCTGGCGACGATTCTTCGCCACCGTGTCCGAAGGAGCGCGCATCCTCGATGTCTGCTCGGGCAACGGCGCCGTCGCGCGGCTTGCCGCCGAAGTTGCGAGTACCCGCAACATCCGCGTGCATATCGACGCGGCGGATGCGGCCGACCTCCACCCGACCGGCGCGAGTCCCGGTTCTGGGATGATTCGCTATTCGCCGCGCACGCCGGCGGAACACTTGCCCTTTGCCGACGCCTCATTCGATGTCATCGTCGGCCAGTACGCGATCGAATACACCGATCTCGAACGCACGTTGGCCGAGTTGCATCGCGTCAGCCGTCATCCCGTAAAGCTGCGATTCGTCACCCACGCGTCGGACAGCATTGTCGTGCAAGGCGCGCGCGCGCAACTCGCCGACGTGCAGCGTCTGGTGCAAACCGGCATCTTCGAAACGGCGGAGGCGTTGGTCCGGGCGTCGGCCGCGGACCCGCGTGCGGCCGACAGCAGCGAAGCCCGAAGCAGGTTTCTCGTCGCGCTGCAGTCGCTGCGTGACGGCGAGGCCACCACCGGGGACCTTCGGATGTATCGCAATGTAGGCAGCGTGCTTGTCCACGCGATCCAGCACCAGCCGCAACTCGGGCCAGCCCCGGTACTCGACAAGATCGCCGAAACCGCCACGGCGATCAGGGCGCACCATGCCCGCTTGTCGGCGATGTGTCGCGCCGCTTTGGACATCTCTTCCGCAGAGGCGCTCACGGCATCCGCCGAACGGATCTGGGGCACGGGGTTCACCCGGGAAGCCCTGGTGCGATCCGATGGCGCGCTGTTCGGCTGGATCATCGCGTCCACGTAACCGCGTCATTCGGCGCCTGCCTGAAACACTCGGCCACTTCCGGCGACAACTGCGAGCATTCGCCGGCAGCCGACAATCGGCGGCCAGGCGGGCGCCACCGGGTTTCGTACCCTGTCGTCACGCTACCATCGGACGAACGGCCACGACGAATCCCCCGGCATGGAATTCCAGCAGATCGTGTTTCTGGTGATCCTCGCGGCAGCACTGGCCCTGCTGGTCACCGAATGGGTGCGCATCGATCTTACCGGCGTGCTCATCGTGGTGGCGCTGGCCGGCACCGGCCTGCTCAAACCGACGGAAGCGCTGTCGGGCTTCTCCAGCGATCCGGCCATTCTCGTGGCATCCATGTTCGTGCTGTCGGCGGGACTCGCGCAGACCGGCGTGACCGGCCTGCTGGGCACATGGATCGGACGCATGGCCGGCAGCAGCATCTGGCGCGCGGTGCTGGTGATCATGCCCTGCGTGGCCTTGATGGCCGCCTTCAGCCACCACCTGATGGTCACGGCGATGATGCTGCCGGTGATCCTGGAGCTCAACCGCTCGCACAACCTGCCGGCCTCCCGGCTGATGATGCCGATGGCCTTCGCCGCATCGTTGGGCACCACGGTGACGGTGATCGCGGCACCGGCTTTCCTGGTCGCGCGCGACCTGCTCGAGCGCGGCGGCACGCACGACGTCGGCATCTTTTCGATCGCGCCGATGGGCATCGTGCTGACCCTGATCGGCACCGCGTACATGTTGTTTTTCGGACGCTGGCTGCTGCCCAGCCACGAGGGTAGCAGCGGTGGCGAGGATCGTTTTCGCCTGGAACGCTATTACACCGAGCTGGTGGTGCTCGAAGCTTCGCCGCACGTCGGCAAATCCATGCGCGACTTCGGCAAGGAGCACGCCGAGCGTTTCCGGGTGGTGGATTGGCTGCGGCAGGGCAGCTCGCGCCGGAAGCCCTGGCGACGCAAGCTGCTGGCCGCGGGCGACCTGCTGCTGGTGCGTGCCAGCCCGGACGAATTGGCGGCGCTGAAAGAGCAGCGGGGTCTCGCGCTCAGCGCGGTGGTGCAATACGGCGAGGAGATCGAGGACGACCGCCGTCCCGACCGCGAGGAGGACGAACGCCTGGTGCAGGCCGTCGTGGGCCCCGACTCCGGGCTGGTCGGGCGCACCATCGGCAACGTCGACTTCCTGCGTCGCTACGGCGTGGTGGTGGTGGGGCTGTGGCGCAAGCGCGGCTTCATCCGCCAGGAACTGTCCAAGGTGAAACTCGAGGGCGGTGACTTGATGGTGCTGTGGGGCGACAAGCGCGCGCTGGACCGGCTCGCCCGCAATCCGTCGTTCCTGCTGCTGGTGCCGTTCTCGGGCCGCGCCCAGGTCCGCGGCCGTGGCTGGCTGGCGGCCCTGATCATGGCGCTCAGCGTGGCGGGCGCGGCCTCGGGCGTGTTGCCGGTCGCCGTTTCGTTCCTCGCGGGTGCCACGGCGATGGTCGTCACCCGCTGCCTGACCTTGAAGCAGGCCTATGAATCGGTGGAGCTGCGCATCTTCGTGTTCATCGCCGGCGCGATTCCGCTGGGACTTGCGATGGAACAAACCGGTACCGCGGCGTTGCTCGCGGACTGGCTGTCGGCGCTCGTGTCCGGCTGGTCGCCGACCTGGGTGCTGCTGGCGCTGTTCCTGACCGCCGCCCTCTTCACCCAGATCCTGTCGGACACCGCGACCACCATCCTGCTGGGTCCGGTTGCGCTGGGCATGGCCGGCCTGCTCGACATGTCGGCGTTCGCCATGGTGTTCAGCGTGGCGATGGGTGCGGTGGTGGCGTTCCTGACCCCGATCGGCCACCACGGCAACCTGCTTGTGTACGAGCCCGGCCATTACCGCTTCGTCGATTTCGTGCGCGTGGGTACGCCGCTGACCCTTTTGCTGGGCATTGCCGTGGCATGGCTGGCGCCGCTGCTGTGGCCCGCCGGCTGAAGCACGATGCACCCGTCGAACCTCGTAACGGAATATTGACGGCGCGTCCGGGCTGGCCCGTTAACCTCTGACGGTCCCGACTCGAAAGGATGACCCCATGACACGTATCACTGCGTTGTTTGCATGCGCATCCGTGGCCTTGCTGGCGGGATGCACGAACAACAACCAAGGGGAACCGGCGTCGCCCGCCGCATCTCCCACGACTGCGACATCTCCCGCGTCGTCGCCCACGGCATCTCCCGCACCGGCTGCCTCTTCGGCCCGCGCCCACGCCGTGCTCGCGTCGGCCAGCAACAGCGATGTTTCCGGCACGCTTTCGTTCGCCAGCACCGACCAGGGCGTCCGCATCACCGGCCGCATCACCGGGCTCAAGCCCGACAGCTCCCACGGTTTCCACATCCACGAACACGGCGACTGCAGCACGCCGGATGCCAGCAGCGCCGGGGGTCATTTCAATCCGGCGCAACAGCCCCACGGCCATCCCGGCGAGGGACAACGCCATGCAGGCGATCTTCCCAACCAGCAGGCGAACGCCGAGGGCGTCGCCACCGTCGACGTGCTGGCGAAAGACATCCAACTCGGCACCGGCGGCGCCACCGACATCCTGGGCGGCGCGGTCATCGTGCACGCACAACCGGACGATTACAGCAGCCAGCCTTCCGGAAATTCCGGGGCACGCATTGCCTGCGGCGTGATCACGCGCGACTGAGGATCGCGCGGGACAAATCTGCGTCGTCGCACGGTTGTTGGGCTGATCCCGGATTTGTTCTGGGAGACGCCCAACAGTCGTCGAGTCGATGGCGGGTGGTAGTCGCGATTCCCGTTGGGCTTCGCTGCACGTTGGGCTTCGCTGCGCTCAGCACCAACCTAGGGTTCCTGTAGGTTGGGCGGAGCCCGGGTTTGTTCCGGGAGAAGCCCAACAACCGTCGAGGTAATGGCGAGTGGAGGCGTTGTGCCTGTTGGGCTTCGCTTCGCTCAACGCCAACCTACAAGAGCATTCCGGATTCCGGCTGCGTCCGATTGAATGAACTTCAACCCGACTCACTTCGCCATGACAGCCGCTCTGCGCACGGCACTCGCCTCGCTCGCTTGCGTGGCATCTGCCGCAAGCCTCGCCGCGACGCCGCCGGGACACGATGCCGGCAACGCCCCGCAAGGCGTCGCGAAACGGGAAGTGACGGTTTCGATGCGCGACGACGCTGCACGCCCATGGATGGATCCTGATCTCTCGCCCGATCAGCGCGCCGAACTCGTGCTGCGAGCGATGACGCAGGACGAGAAATTCCGGTTGCTCCGCACCAAATACGGTGACCGTCATCCGAGACCCGCGGGCGCGCTGGGCTCGGCCGGCTACCAGCCGGCCATCACGCGACTCGGCCTGCCCGCCATCCAGGAAAGTGACGCCGGCCTCGGGGTTGCCAAGCCGCTCGACGTCGGCGCCACCGCGCTCCCCTCTGGGCTCGCGACTGCGGCGAGTTTCGATCCGGCGTTGGCTCGGGAAGGCGGCGCGATGATCGGCGGCGAGGCGCACCGCCGCGGCTTCAACGTGATGCTCGCGGGCGGCGCGGACCTGGTGCGCGACCCGCGCAACGGCCGCAACTTCGAATACGCGGGCGAAGACCCGCTGCTGGCCGGCGTGATCGTCGGCAACGCGATCGCCGGCATCCAGAGCCAGCACGTTGTCTCCACCATCAAGCACTTTGCGCTCAACGATCTCGAAACCGCGCGCAACACGCTGAGCGCGAACATAACCCAAGCCGCGGCGCGCGAGTCGGACCTGCTCGCCTTCGAGATCGCGATCGAAACCGGGCACCCCGGCGCGGTGATGTGCTCCTACAACCGCATCAACTCCGTGTACGCGTGCGAGAACGACTGGCTGCTCGACCAGGTGCTGAAACACGACTGGCATTACAAAGGGTTCGTGATGTCGGACTGGGGTGCCGTGCACAGCGCCGCGAAATCCGCGCTCGCGGGGCTGGATCAGGAATCGGCCGGCGAGTCGTTCGACAAGGAGGTGTATTTCGACAAGCCGCTGCGCGCTGCGGTGGCATCCGGTGGAGTGCCGCAATCGCGCATCGATGACATGGCACGACGCATCCTGCGCAGCCTGTTCGCGGCCGGCGTGATCGATCATCCGGCGAAACCGGCGCCAATCGATTTCGAGGCCGACCGCAAGATTGCGCAGCGCGTCGAAGAAGCCGGCGCGGTCCTGCTGCGCAATCAGCATTCAATGCTGCCGCTGTCCGCCGCGCAATCCGTCGCGGTGATCGGCGGCCACGCCGACAAAGGCGTGCTGACCGGCGGCGGATCGTCGGCGGTGCAGTCGCCCGAGGGCAACGCGGTACCCGGCGTACCGCCGACGACTTGGCCCGGTCCACGCATCTATCAACCTTCCGCACCGCTGGCCGCGATCGAAAAACGCGCTCACGCCAAGGTGACCTTCGCCGACGGCAACGACATTGCCGCCGCCGCGCAACTCGCTGCACACTCGGACGTCGCGGTGGTGTTCGTCGAACAATGGGCGGCCGAAAGTTTCGATCTGCCGACACTCGCGCTGCCCGGCAACCAGGATGCGCTGGTCGAAGCCGTGGCCAAGGCGAACCCGCGCACCGTCGTCGTGCTGGAAACCAACGGCCCGGTCGCGATGCCGTGGCTGACCCAGGTCGGCGCGGTGCTGGAAGCGTGGTACCCCGGCGCGGCCGGCGGCGAGGCGATCGCACGACTGCTGTACGGCGAAGTCGCCCCAAGCGGCCGCCTGCCGGTGAGCTGGCCGCGCGACGCATCGCAACTGCCGCGCCCGCAAATCCCCGGCGCGGGCCTCGCTTCCATCGGCCTGCCACCGCAAGGCAAACCGGCGCAGGATGTCGACTACGACATCGAAGGCGCCGACGTGGGCTACCGCTGGTACCAGCGCAAGCACTTCGAACCGCTGTTCCCGTTCGGCTACGGCCTGAGCTACACGCAGTTCGAATACAGCGGTTTCGTGGCGCGCATCGAACACGACCACATCACCGCCGCGTTCACCATCACCAATCGCGGCGCGCGTGAAGGCGTGGACGTGCCGCAACTCTACGTGACGCTGCCGGGCGCGGACGAAGTGCGACGGCTGGCGGGCTGGTGCCGGATAGGCTTGAAGCCCGGCCAAGCCGCGCACCTGACGATCACCGCCGATTCGCGCCTGCTGGTGAACTTCGACAGCCACGATCAGCGCTGGCAGCGGCCGCCCGGTACCTATCTCCTTCAGTTGGGCCACTCGGCAACGTCGTTCCAGGGCCGGGGCAAGGTGACCTTGGGTGCAGCAAATTGGCCCGCGGATGCGGCACCCAGAGGCACACCGCACGCTTGCGACTGACGCGCCCGCGCGCCTCGACACCGATCTCGATCAAGCTCGCCTCGATATCTGTCGTCTTCCGGGGAATCTTGCAAAACCCCGGGAAAGGGTCTGAAATTGCCCGATGCAACGTGCGGCAGGGACGGACCGACGCTTGTACGAGTTTTCCGGCTTTCGGCTGGATACTTTGGCGCGGGAACTGCACGGGCCGGACGGCGAACCGATTAGGGTTACGTCGCGGGCCCTGGATATCCTGATGTACCTGATCGAGCAGCGCGACCGCACCGTCGGCAAGGACGAGTTGCTCGCGGCCGCATGGGCGGGCCGGGTGGTCGAGGAAAACAACCTGAGCCAGGCCATCGCGGCACTGCGCAAGGCATTCGGCGTCGGCGCAGGAGAGCACCGCTTCATCGTCACCACCTCTGGGCGCGGCTACCGGTTCGTCGCACCGCTCACCGACGGATCTTCGCCGTACAAACGTCGCGCCGGGGATTTCATCGATCCCTCCGCTGCCGCGGAGCGCCTGTACCTGGCCGGCCGCGACCTGATCGACGCCCCCAGCCTGACCCGCTGCAAGCGCGCGATCGGCGTATTCAGGCAGGTACTCGACATCGATCCATGCCACGCACGCGCGTGGAGCGGACAGGCCTTTGCGTGGCGCGCGCTCACCATCACCGGCGACATGGACCCGAAGCAGGCGTTTCCGCTGGCCAGGGCCGCCGTCCAGCATGCGCTCGCGCTGGACCCCGACCTGCCCGAAGCGCACGCCGCGCATGCCTTCAATTTGTTCTGGGGCGACTGGGACTGGCACGGCGCCGAGCAAGCCTGCCAGCGTGCGATCAAACTCGGTCCGCGCGTTCCCGACGGACACGTTGTCTATGCGCACCTGCTCAACAATCTCGGCCGCTTCGGCGAAGCCCTGACGCAAGCGCGCCAGGCACGCGAACTGGATGCACTGTCGCCGCTGGCCAACGTACTCGAAGGCGGCTTCCTGGCCAGCGCCGGGCACGTCGACGAGGCCAACGTGCGCATCACGCGGGCGCTCGAGATCGCACCCGAATTCTGGGTGGCATTGCTGGCGCGTGCGGGCATGGCGATGGCACGCAAGGACACGGCCACCGCCGTCGAACTCCTGCAGCGCGCGGCCACGTTGTCCGCCCGCAGCAGCCAGGTGCTGGCCGCGCTGGGTGCAGCGCTGGTCGCCGCGGGCAACCGGGCCGGTGCGCGGCAGTTGCGCGAAGAATTGCAGACGCTGGCGCAAACGACCTACGTGCCGGCCACCAGCCGCGCCGCCATCAGCAATGCGCTGGGTGAACGCGACGAGGCGCTCGACCTGCTCGAACTCGCGTTCTCGCAGCGCGACGTGCGCATGACCTTCATCCGGATCGACGCGCGCTGGAACAACCTGCGCCCGCACCCGCGCTTCCAGGCACTGATGGAGCAGATGCGATTCACCGCGGGCGACGCACACGGAATCTTGTAGCGCGCGTTCGGTGCCCACGCTGGCCGTGCTGGCAGCCGATGGAAACGATCCCTCCGAACCGGGCCCATCCCTGGCCCGGTTCCCGCTTGGTTTGCCCGCTTACGGATACGGAACGCCGACGAGGCCGCCCTCTTCCTCGGTGACATAGAGCGTATGGGTCGAGCGGTCGTACGTCATCGAGGTCGGCCCGACGAGGCAACTCGCGACCGTCGTCGGCGTGCCGGCAGGATCATTGAACTTCAACACCGTGCCAGGCCCGCTGAAGAACGGTCCATGGGCAGCCATCTCCAGGACCAGCAGCGGCTGGTGCGCCTCGTGCAGCGGAATCGTGCCGATCGCGGTCGTGAGATTGGAGATCAGGCGTGTATCTGCGCCGGTGACCGGATCGATTTGTTCGACGCTGGAAACACCGGTCGCGAACGGCGCGCCGGTGAACCGCGACAACAGCAACTTGCCCCGCGACACGGCAATGCCGGTCGGTACCGCCTGGATGAATGGTCCGCCCACGCCCGGGAACATCGGGTTCGGTACGCTCGGGAAGTTGACGAATTCCGTCTGCGCGCCGTCCAACGCATCGACCTTCCATGCGAGATTGCGTCCGCCGTCGGTCACGAAAAGCCATTGGCCGAATCCGACGATGCCGAACGGATTCGAGAGGCTGATGTTGCCGGGTACATCCGGCAGCGGCGACGGCACGTACTCGGGGAAATTCGTCAGCATGCGGATGGTCATCACGTAGCCGCGGCTGTCGGTCAACATCACGAACTGGCCGTTGGCGAGTGCGTCCTGGTTCGCGCGGGTCATGGTGAACCCGGTCGTCTGCATCTCCGCGCCCGGGCTGAGGCTCATCGCCAGCACGGAGCTGAAGATCGGCGAGGACGGCCCGTTCGGATTGACCAGCGTCGTCCCGGGGCGCGGCCCCAGGATGCCGGTGTCGCCGGTACCGATCGCGAGATACAGGCTGCGTCCCCGCATGAACAGCCCGCTGGGACCGGAAGGCGTGCCGACGTCGGCCGGCGCCGACGGCAAGCCCTGCAGCAGAGTGCGCAAGGTGCCATCGCGATCGAGAATGGAAATCCGCCCGGAACCGGCGGTGCCGTCTCCGGATTCCGCGATCAGCAGATGGCCCTGATGGGTCATGAGGCTGGCTACCGGCAACCGCAGTCCGCTGAGGATCGGCGTGCACTGGGCCTGCGCGAAACCAGTCGCGGGAACGGTCGCGCCGGCAACCAATGCCAAGACAGCGGCGAGGACGCCGAGGCGGCGGATCAGGCGCGCATGCAGCTTGGCTGTGTGCGAAAGCCGTTTTCCAACGTCCTTCTGCGCACGAGCTGAAACACTCAAACGATTGCCGACGGTCGTTGACGATCTGGACATTGCCGTTCTCCCCGAAAGCGGATGGAGGCGCGTGCTCGAAGGGGCACCACCGCCAGAGCTCCTCCGGCGGTGCAGGCACCATGGACGGGACGCATCGGCGAGTCCTGCAAAAAAATCTGAAAGTTTCTGAAATTTCGGGCCAGGAGGGCGCGGCGCCCGCCCACCGGCACCAGCCAGAGCGTATGCGGGCCGCGGTCCAGGACACCTGAGCCCGCGTCCGGCTCGACGCGTGCCTCAATCGCCGCCGGTCGCCGCCGGCGTGACGCGCCACACCACGTTGCCGACATCGTCGGCGACCAGCAGTGCACCGGCATGATCCACCGCGACGCCGACCGGGCGCCCGCGCGCTTTGCCGTCGGCGGCGACGAATCCCGTCAGGATGTCTTCCGGCGGACCAGCCGGCTTGCCATCGGCGAACGGCACGAACACGACCTTGTAACCGCTGCGCGGCCGCCGGTTCCATGAGCCGTGCTCGCCGATGAACACACCGCCACGGTAGCGCGCCGGGAAAAGATCGCCCGTATAAAACGCAAGGCCCAGCGCCGCCACGTGCGAACCGAGCGCGTAATCGGGAACGATCGCACGTGCGACCAGATCCGGACGTTGCGGCTTCACCCGGGGATCCACGTGCTGGCCGAAATAACTGTACGGCCAACCGTAAAAACCGCCGGGCGTCACATGCGTCAGGTAATCGGGCACGAGATCCCCGCCGAGTTCGTCGCGTTCGTTGACGACGGCCCACAGCGCACCGGTTCCCGGCTGCACGGCCATGCCGACGGGATTGCGCATGCCGAACGCGAACATGCGCTTGTCGCCCGTTGCGGGATCGACCTGGACGATGCGGGCGCGGTCCTCTTCCACCGCCATGCCGCGGTCGCCGACGTTGCTGTTGGAGCCGATCGAAACATACAACACGTCACCGTTCGGGCCCGCCACGACGTTCTTGGTCCAGTGGTAATTGATCGGGCCCGCGGGCAGGTCGGTCACCTTCTCCGCGCGCGCGGTGATCGATGTTTCGCCCTCGCGATACGGAAAGCGCAGCAGCGCATCGGTGTCAGCGACGTAAAGAGAACCGTTCAACAAGACCATGCCGAACGGCGAGTGCAGGTGATCCAGAAATACGCTGCGGACATCCGCGATGCCGTCGCCGTTGCTGTCGCGCAACAGCACGATGCGATCGGGGCTCGGCACGCCGGCGCCCGCGCGCTTCATCACCCGCTTCATCGCCCAGCCCTTCAAGCCACCCAGGCCTTGCGCTTCGGCCGGGGCATTGCTCTCGGCGACCAGCACGTCGCCGTTCGGCAGCACGTACAGCCAGCGCGGATGATCGAGGCCGCGCGCGAACGCGTTCACCGCGAAACCCGGCGCCGCGTCCGGCTTGGCAGCCTCGCCCCAGCCTTCGGCCGGCGCGATGTTGACGGTCGGGATCCGTTCGGGACCGGGCGGCGGCAACGCCGGACTCGATCCTGTTTGCGTCTTGATCGGCAAGGTCGCGTTGGTCCCGCAGCCCGCGAGTGTCAGCAGCACGACGATCGCAACGAGCCTCCGCAACACGCGCAGTATTCCACCGCGTTCTTGCGTTGCCCTACCCTGTCCAGCCTGGACCCGGATCTCCTTCATCACGGTTTCGGCATAGGCCCACCGCCATGAACCGGGCCTGAGCGCGAAACGGATCACTGGCCGCCGTCGATCCCGCGGTCCGCCAACCGTCGCCCTGACAGGTGGACACATTGATCCCCACAGGAGCACCGAGATGCGCAAGCTCATCGTCCCCGCGTTCATCAGCCTCGATGGCGTAATACAAGCCCCAGGCGGCCCGCAGGAAGACACCGGCGGCGGCTTCGTCCACGGCGGCTGGGTCTGGCCTTACGCCGACGAAACCGACGAAGTGATGGGCGGCGTGTTCGAGCGTCCGTTCGAGTTGCTGCTCGGACGCCGCACCTACGACATCTTCGCCGCCTACTGGCCGCACGTGGCGGAGGACGCGCCGCATCGCGGCATCGCCGACGCGTTCAACGGCACCACCAAACATGTCGCCACCCATCATCCCGACACGCTCGCGTGGCAGAACAGCCGCGCGCTGGGACCGGACATCGTCGCCGCGGTGCGGACGCTCAGGCGCGGCGACGGCCCCGACCTGGTGACGCAAGGCAGCAGCGAGCTGGTGCACCAGTTGCTGGCCACGGATCTGGTCGACGAACTGCTCCTGCTGGTCCATCCGCTATTGCTCGGGCGCGGCAAGCGCCTGTTCGACGATCGCTCGCAGGCATGCGCGTTTCGCCTCGAAGAATCCAAAGCCACGCCCAGCGGCGTGCTGGTCAACCGCTACATCCGTGAAGGCGAGGTGCGAACCGGATCGTTCGAATGAACGAATGGTGGGCTCGAGCTCGGCTTGTGCTGGCCGCATGAAGGCGAACCTGACCCGTTTGCCTCCCGAATGCGATAAGGTTCGGCGCCGATGGTCAAGCGAAGCAACCGCCGTACCGGCGACGCGTTCTGGGGTTGTGCCAAGTATCCGGGTTGCCGCGGAACGCGCCCCGTTTGAGCCGTGACGTTGCGGTCACCAGCCCTGCCGGAAACCCGTCGTGATCTGTGCGTTGATCATTCCAGTCGAACCATGAAAATCGCCACCTTCAACGTCAACGGCATCCGCGCACGGCTGCCCTTGCTGCTTCGCTGGCTCGAGGAGCGGTCGCCGGACATTGTCTGTCTTCAGGAACTCAAGGCACCGCAGGAGCAGTTTCCCGTCGCCGCGCTGCACGACGCGGGCTATGGCGCGGTATGGCACGGGCAGAAGAGTTGGAATGGCGTTGCGATTTTGGGCAAGGGCTGCGATCCCGCGGAACGCGGGCGGGTTCTGGCCGGCGATCCGGAGGACGTGCAAAGCCGATATCTCGAAGCGGAAGTGAACGGGATGGTCGTCGGATGCCTTTACCTGCCCAACGGCAACCCTGTTCCCGGTCCGAAATTCGATTACAAGCTGCGCTGGTTCCAACGCCTTGCTGACCATGCGCGCGATCTCCTCGATTCCGGTCTGTCCGTCGCGCTCGCGGGGGATTTCAACGTGATTCCGGAAGAACTGGATGTTTACGCGCCGGAGCGCTGGGTGGACGATGCATTGTTCCGCCCGGAGGTGCGTGCGGCGTACCGGGACCTGCTGGCGCAAGGCTGGACCGACACGCTGCGCGCGCTGCATCCGGACGCGCGCATCTACACGTTCTGGAAGTACCTGCGCAATGCATTTGCGCGCGATGCCGGCCTGCGGATCGACCACATTCTCTTGAGTCCCGCCGCGGCACGGCATCTTCAAGCTGCAGGTGTGGATCGGGACGTGCGCGGTTGGGAGCGCACGAGCGATCACGCGCCGACGTGGGTCGAGCTAAAGGAACTGGATCAGGTTCGCTAATCGACCGCCGGGAAGTGAACCCGACCCGTTCTTCTCTCAGAGCTGCGACGACCCCAGCGTCGACAACCAGTCGGCCACGCGCCGCGTCCATGGGCGGTTGCGCCATTGCGCAAGCGTGACTTCGCGCGAACGGCTGATGTCGGCGTCGATCACTGCGGTCATGTGCGTGGCGAATGCACGTTCCGGGATGTTGAGGTTGGATTCGTCGTTGAGCTTGAAGGAGCGGTCATCGAAATTGGCCGAGCCGCCGATCGTCAGATAACTGTCCACCACCATCAACTTGTTGTGGAACAGCGACGGCTGGAACTCGAAGAAACGCGCTCCCGCCTGCATGAATACGCCCCAGGTCTCCCGCGAAGCATTGCGCTCGATCGGGCTATCCACGTGCGCACCGGGCACGACGATGCGCACCTTCACGCCACGATGCAACGCGTCGAGCAGTGCAGTCCGGGTCAAATCGTCGGGAACGAAGTACGCGGCCTCCAGGTCGATGCTGTGCCGTGCACCATTGATCGCCATCAGGTACAGCAACTGCATGTTGACGCTGCCGCCATCGGGCGCACTGGCAAATGCCTGAACCGCGGTGTTGCCCACCCGTGGCACGTCGGGGTAATAAGCGTCCCCCAACAAGACTTCGCCGGTGGTGGCCAGCCAGTTGTCTGCAAAAATTGCCTGCATCTGCGCCGCGACGGGGCCTTCCACCCGAAACTCCATGTCGCGCCACTGGTCCGGCCGGGTGGCGTTGCCATCCCACGCGTCCGCAATGCCGGCGCCACCATTGAAAGCGATCCTGCCATCGACGATCAGCAGTTTGCGATGGGTGCGATTGTTCATCCGATCGAGCGAATACCAATGCAGCGGGTGGTAGTACTCGAAGCGCACGCCTCCGGCGCGCATGCGTTCAACCAGGGATCGCTTCATTTTCGAGGACCCGACCCAGTCCGCCAGCACATGCACTTTCACCCCGGCACGGGCGCGCTCGATCAAGGCGTCGGCAAATTCCCTGGCAATGTCACCGGACCAATAGATGTAGGTTTCCATGTTCACGCTGCGCTGCGCGCCACGAATGGACGCCAGCATCGCCGGGAAGTACGCCGCCCCGTTCTGGTAATCGGTCACGGCATTGCCTTCGGTCACGCTGGCACCGAGCAGCGTTCCGATCTCGCGCCGGAACTGTGCGCTGTCCACCGCGCTGACGTGCTGCAGCCGATGCTGCAACTGCTGCTCGTGGGGCCACAGGTTGAGCGCAATGATGACGATCACCGCCGCGCCGATTGCGCCCAACGCCGCCCAAACGATTCGCCGCTTTGCCTTTGTGTTCATCTCCGCCACGCAAAGAAAAGAACGGGGTCAGGTTCACTCATCCACGCCTACCTGCAACAACAACGCGCACTGGGTCGCCGTTCGTTCCAGACCATGATACAAATCCAAGCCCGTCCCTTCGCCGGCGTCCGTCCCGCCCATCGCCCGGCTCACGCCCCGTCATCGGCAAGAAATGAACCTGACCCCGCTCTTCATGTTGGTGTTGCTGCTGGTACCAAGCCTGTCCGCAGCGGCAGTACAGACCAGCGAGCCCTTCGTGGGTGTGCGGCTGGAACGGATCGTGAGGTCGACTCCAAGGCCCGAAATCATCAACCTCACGATCATCGACCCCGAGGCACCCGGCATTCGCTTTCTGGTAACCCCGTCCAACGGCGATCCGAATGGACCGCTGCCGGGCGACCCCAACCTCGAAACCACCCGCGAGACGACACTGCAGTTCATCACCCGGCAACACACCCAATTGGGCATCAACGGTTCGTTCTTCACCTTCGTCAAACACACGCTGGACACGGACAACGTCTCGCTGGTGATCTCGGACGGGCACGTCGTCTCCCCGCTGGATCCGCATCGCGCCTGGGTCCTCAACATCACGCCCGACAACCACGTTCAAATCCGCAAGGTCACGGCAAACGAGGTCGGCAAACCGGACAGCCAACTCCATGACACGATCGCCGGTTCGGATTTGCTCGTAGACCAGGGAAAGCTTGTTGCACCCACCGGATCGAAATTCGATGACAGCCACCCTCCGCGCACGGCCGTTGGGGTCACGCGCGAAGGTCACCTGCTGCTGATGACCGTCGACGGGCGCCAGCCCGGATTCAGCGAAGGCATGAGCCTGCAAGAGGTGGCCCGGTTTCTGATGGCGCACGGTGTGGTCGAAGCGCTCAATTTCGACGGAGGCGGTTCCACGACCATGGCGATCGCCGACCCCCATCCGCGGATCATCAATTTCCCGAGCGACCACAAACCGGATGGCAATGCCGGCGAAGCGCGCGCGGTCGGCGTCAACCTCGGGGTGTTCGCCAACCCGAATCCGGATTACAAACCGCTGCCGCGCGTTCCATCTGCAGCTTCTCGCTGACCTGCTTCTGTTTTCCCGTCGCGCGGCAACACGTGAACCGGCCCCGTTCGCCTCGGCCGATCATCAACTTTGCAGGCGCACGATGTAGGCGTCGAGGAACTTGATGTAGGTCTCGAGCACTTTTCGTACGGGCGGTTTCGCCTGAAGCAACCCATCCAGGTCTGCGCGCGCCGCTTCCGCCGCTTCATATGCCCTGCCGAGACCCTCGGTGCGTTGCATGCATGCCAGGATGCCAGCAAGGTCATCCGTCGAACTCGTCAGGTTCCGGTGAATCTCATTGATCCGGTCCCGGTACTTTTGCACGCGACGCTTCTTGAGAGGGTCCCTGATCCAGGAGAGATTGTCGCCAACCTCCTTGAGCGACACGTCCAGTTGCGAATCCAGAGCCTTGTCCTGAAGCAGAGCGACCAGCTCGCCCCTGAGCTCGCGCGCTCCTTCAAGCGTGTCCAGGCGCACCTGCTGCAGAATGCGGGCGAGGTTCGGATCCTCCTTTTGCTTGGTGAGCTTCTCGACAACCTCGATGACACCTGGAACAAGCGGCAAAACCTGTTTCGCACCGGTGATGATTTCAAGAAATCCGAACATGGGCCACCTCCCAACGAACTGCATTCCCGGCTCGACGAGCCTTGTGCAATTTTGAACCACATTCGGGAAGAACTGGGAGCAGTACCCAGCACTCGCGTGAGCGCACATTCGATGTGGCCCTTTCGCGAGCGAGGTCAAGTGTCAGAAATTGCGCCCGGCGGCGTTTTGCAGACGAGGCCGCACGTGCAGCCCCATGCACGTTCGACGGTCCTGGGTTCCGCCTGATTGCTCCGGCAACAACGCTACGCTGATCACGCCGCCCCGGTGGCTGTTTTCAATGTCCCGGCGGCAAGGTTTTCAGCACGGGTGCGGCCGCCATGCTTGGCGGCGTACATCGTCTTGTCGGCGTGCATCAGCAAAGCTTCCGCATCGGCCCCGTCGGCGGGAAACGTGGCCATGCCGATACTTGCGTCCAGTTGGAACAGCCCTTCCGGCAATCGGCACGGCGCCACGAGGCGCGCCCGCAAGCTGTCGGCAATTTCCCGCGCGGCCTGCACACCGCGACAATCGGGCAACAGCACCACGAACTCGTCGCCGCCGACGCGCGCGACCAGGTCGTTTTGCCGGACACCCCGCTGCATGCGCCCGGCAAGCTCGCGCAGCAAGCGATCGCCGACCGCATGGCCGGCACGATCGTTGACGTGCTTGAAGCCGTCCAGGTCGATGTACAAAAGCGCCAGCCCGCCGCCCTCCTCGGCCGCACGATCGATGGCGGCCTGCAGTTCCACCTGCAGGCGATGCCGGTTGACAAGGCCGGTCAGCGCGTCGTGGTTGGCGCGATGCTCGAGCTCGAGTTCGGCGCGCCGCAGCTCGGTCACTTCGTGGCCGACCCCGATCCGCACGCGGTGCTCCGGCAACCAGCGCGCCGACCACTGGATGTCCACGGTATGCCCGTCCTTGTGGACGTAGCGATTGCGGAAGTGGCGCTGCAGTTCCCCCGCCATCACCCGCTCGGCCTGCTCGACCGTCGCCTCGCGATCTTCCGGGTGCACCAGGCTGAAAATCTGCCTGCCCAGCACCTCCTCGGGCGCATAGCCGAAGATCCGCTGGAAGCTCGCGTTGACGAACAGCAGCCGCCCCTCGGGATCGACGACGCACACCGCATCGGGCATGAGGTCGAGCACCTCGGCGAGCGGGGGAAGTGTGGTGGTCATCGTTCCGGCTCAACGTGGCTCTTTTATCGTCTGCAGGATTGATGCCAACGACCTTTCCATGCTGCGGACGGCCGCTCAAGCCGGTGCCGGACCGAGGCGCGGACCAGGGCTTTCGGGGACCGCCGACCGCCAGCCGGCGCCGAAATCCTGCGCCATCTCAGTCGAGGCAATCCGCCATCAGCGCCTTCAATTTTAAGGCATCGTCGATCGCATGGCCTTCTGCGGTGTTGTCGAAAACGCACCAACGCTCACGCGTCCGCTTTCCGGGACGAGCCAAGCGACGCGCCAAGCGCACCAGGGTTTCGTCCGAATAAGCGTCGTAGTACATGCGAGGCGAGCCGTGCAAGCGCAGGTATTCGGCCCTTCGGTCGCCTGCCGGTGCGGCAGCGCGCGGAACGCGTGCGGGATCGGCCGCGATACGCGTGATCTTGCGCTCGCGCAGGGCCGCATCCACGTTCGCATTGAACCACGATGCATGTCGAGGCTCGCAGGCGATCGCGCCATGGTGGCGTTTGCGCAGGTCGTCCAGGAACGGCAACACGGCGCCCGGATCGAAGGCCAGGCCCGGCGGCAATTGCAGCAGCAAGATGCCGAGTTTCGTGCCGAGGCAGCTTGTCTGATCGAGAAATGCCTCGTCCCCGCCACAGTCGCGCAGGCGTTTCGTGTGACTGATGGCCTTGGGCATTTTCACCGCGAAGCGAAAACCTGCCGGCACCAATTCGGCCCAGCGCGCATAGGTCCGCGGCTGGTGCGGCCGGTAGAACGACGAATTGATTTCCACCGCATTGAAGGTGCGCGCGTACCGTTCGAGATGGGTGCCGCCGCCGGGAAACGAGCCGGCATGTGCCGATGCGATCGACCAGCCTGCACAGCCGATGAAGATCATGGGGATACGAGCGGTCACTGGATCGTGCGCACGAATGCTGCCCGATATTTGCCGCCGATGGTTTTCCTGCGACTCGTCAGCACGCCGCGCATCGGAAGCGTCACGTCGTTCCACGGTTTTCGCCGAGCGGCCAACGCGCCACACACTGGTGCTCGGAACGTCCGGTACTTATCACCAGGCGAACTTCCTTCGCCTGGAATCGGATCGGCTGGATCGCATGCCGCTGGCCGAGCGGCCGCTTGCCGTACCCCAACGTAAGGTGCGGGACAGCCGCACTTCTCTCGCCAATGAGGCCGAAGGGTCGTTGCGCATCAGCCAATGCGCGCCGCAAACCATGAACCAGTTCTGTTGTTCTTGCATCAGCGACAGCCACGAATGCCGTGCCGTCGCCACCGAAACATGCCACCGAATCGAGCACCACGTCGAACGCGGGAAAGCAAAACGATTCCTGCGCCCGAAGCAAGGCTTCCTCCATCGAATCCCGCAAACGGCGCGGCGTACCGCACAACGCGACGCTCACATGCAGCATCCAGGCCGGACGCGGAGTGATGCTGCCGGGCGGTGCAGACTCGCGGCACAACCGCAACTGTCTTTCAACGATTTCCGGAAGTTCTTCCGCATCCGGATACAAGGCGAAGAAGCGCGGAACGAATGCGGGAATGCCGGCAATGCCGACCTCGCTTGGCTGCAGCGTATCGGGAAAGAGATCGTCCACTGCGCTCACATGTTCTTTCGCCTGATTCCGATTTTGTCCCAGTTCGTCGCGGTGGTCGAGGCACCACTGGTGCACCAACGCGCCCGTACGTTTGGCAGACGTCCTTGGAGATTTCGCCCGGATCGATCGCCGCCAGCGCTTTAACCCCGCAACAGAATGACCGGAAGCGCCACCAAGCCCAACACGAGGAGTATGCCCAGCAAGGTCATCACGACGCGCAGCGGGTCCGCACGAAGGATGCCGACGAACGTCTCCGCGGTGCCTGCGCGCCTGGCAGCGGTGTATTCGGCCCGAACGCGGGCGCTGCGCTGCTGCTCGTAATCGTCCAACGCGCGTTTGGCGGCGGCGAAATCCGCGTCCTCCTTCACCCAGGTCCCGCCGGACGAGATACCCCAGAAACTTGGCGGCGTTTCGTAGTACGCGATGCGCTTCGCGTCGAGCATCGCGCGCACGTCGTCGGCCTCGTCACCGGGCACGTTGCGCAGGTTCAGAAGCAGCCTGGACATGGCGCCATGTTAGTCGCCCGTGGTATGCCGCGATCATTTCTTCCCTGCGAAACAGCACCCCCCGGATCCACCCGGATCACCGGCCATCATGGCCCGGAAGTCTCCCCGACTTTCGGCACGCTCGCTTGCGCCCGGCGGGCACTAGCTTGGCGGCGACCGCAGCAACGCGCCCGCCGCGCCATGAGGACGACATGCCCAACCTCGATCGCCGCCGATTCCTGAAACTCGCCGCCGCCCTGGGCGCGAGCCTGGCCGTCGGCTGTACGCCCATCCGCGAGTCTTCGAGCGGCTGGCGCGAACGCCGCGACCTGTATCCGCAGGGCGTCGCCTCGGGCGACCCCGACGAAAACAGCGTGCTGCTGTGGACGCGGCGTCCCTACGCGGACGGGCGTAAACAAGCCACGCTGTTCGTCGAAGTGGCCGAGGATCCGGCATTCACGCGCGTGGTCGCGAAGACGACGGCGCGCATCCTCGCGCGCTCCGACTGGACCTGCCGGGTGCTCGTGGCGAACCTGCGCCCGGCAGGCGAATACTGGTACCGCTTCGTGGACGAGGACGGCAACGGCAGCCGGATCGGCCGCACGCTGACCGCGCCCCGGCGCGACGACCCGCGACCGGCGCGCTTCGCATTCGTCAGTTGTCAGGACGTCTGCGAAGGCGCGTTGAACGCCTATCGCCGGATGATCTGGGAAGACGAACGCGCCGCGCCGGAAGACAGGCTTGGCTTCGTGCTGCACCTCGGCGATTTCATTTACGAAGTCGTGCAGTACCCGGACCAGGTCAAGGACGGGCACCGCTACGACCGCATCGTCACGTTCCCGGTGCAATTCCCGACCGGGGGCAAGGTCGTCGCCAAGAACCGCTTCCACGTCCCGGCGTCGCTCGACGATTACCGCGAGCTCTACCACGCCTACCTCGAGAACCCGGACCTGCAGGACGCGCGCGCGCGTTTTCCGTTCGTGCCGATCTGGGACAACCACGAATTCTCGTGGCAGGGCTGGCAATCCATCCAGGAATTCGGCGAAGGCTTCGTCTACGCGCAGACGCTGAAGGTCGCGGCCAACCAGGCCTGGTTCGAATTCCAGCCGGCGCGCGTTTCCCCGCACGGACGCAGCCTCGACGCCTTCGACGCGCCGCACGTGGTGGATACCCCGATCACCGACTTCGACGACCACGGCCTCGGAATCGAACCCAACAACCTCGCCGCCATCGACAGCCTGATCGCCTATCGCGCGCTGCGCTGGGGACGTCACATCGACCTGATCCTCACCGACCAGCACAGCTTCCGCTCGCACGACCCGTCGGATCGCGATGAGCTGAAGCCGCTGTTCGATGGCAAGTTCTTCGTCTTCTATCCCGAAGCGCTGGCGATGCAGATCGACGGCGGCCGCGACTTCGCGAATGGCCACCCGCCGGCGACGCTCTCCTTCGGCGACAAGACCATTCCCAATTTCCGCGCCGGCGAACCCGCGCAGACGATCCTGGGCGCGAAGCAGAAGGCTTGGTTCCTGGAACGCCTGCGCAGCGCGGACGCCACCTGGAAGATCTGGGGCAATTCGCTGGGCACGCCCGATTGGCGCGTCGATGCGCAGCGGCTGCCGGCCGCGATAGCGAAATGGACCGACGGCTTCGCCAGCATGAGCAGCGGCGACTGGGGCACCGCCTACCACGAGCGCGCCGAGATCTTCGATGCCGTGCGCGATGCCGGCATCACCGGTTTCGCCATCGTGTCCGGCGATCGCCACAGCTTCTGGGCGGGCTATGCGGCGAAAGCGTTGCCGCCCGCCGCGTTCGAGCCGGTGGGCGTCACCTTCGTCGGCGCGTCCATCTCATCGGTCGGCCTGCAGGAAGCGTACGAGCACGCGCTCAAGGACAACAATCCGTTTCGCCCGCTGTTCATCGCCAACCCCGGCGGTGGCCCGCCGCAGCCGACCATGAACCTGCTGTTGCACCACGGCGTGCGCTCCGCGCTGGAATACGCGAACAGCGGCAACCTGGAAAAGGCCCGCGCGGCCAGCAACCCGGAACTGGCGCCGAACCTCATGTTCGTGGACATGGGCGGACACGGCTACGCCACCGTCCGCGTCGAAGCCGAAAAGATGACCACCGACTTCGTCTGCATCCCCCGCCCGATCCAGCGCAACCCGCGCGAAGACGGCGGCCCGCTGCGCTATCGCGTGCGCCACGAAGTGCTGTTGTGGCGGGCCGGCGAACGCCCGCAAATGCGGCAGACCGTGCTCGAAGGAGACGTGGGGCTGTCGGCCTGAGATGCGGGTGCGAACAGAGGGCGATGCCGGCATCGGTCGCCTTTGTGTCGACTCACTTCCCGTATAGCAACTGGAGCAGTTCTTCCTTGTCCATATCGCCGTGCCGTGCAACGTCGTTCAAGACGGCTGACAGGATTCCCAACTTCAGTGGCGAATGATTGGGAATCGTCAGCGCACGTGGCTTCGGCTCTTCGGTCTACGTACGCGCCCCCTGTCACCGGTACGTTCGACTGGACCGGACGCGCCGCCTTGCGAGCAACACCGTTGCGAATGCACCCAGCCCAAGAACAACGATTCCCAGATCCCGTGGCTCGGGCACGGCGATCAGCACCCACTGGCCCGTTCCCCCGCTGCACCACGGGTCACTGAAACAGCCAGGAAAATCGGAATGCGCATCCAGGATTGACCAGATGCCGTTGCTGGATGTCATGGAGAAATCCATGTCCGCATTGTTTGCGTACAACGACCCGGCCAAAAGGCTGCCGATGCCGCTGCCCATGGGCGTCATATCCATCGAGATGTTTACATCACCGACGTTCCCGCTCAGGTTCGGCCCCAGGTAGAAGCCATAGGGATTTCCCTGGATGCTCAAGGCAAGCAGCGAGAAGGGACTGCCGTAGTCCACGCCGGGATCGTAACTGCCGGTGGACACCACATACTGCAGGGGACCCGTCGCCACCAACTTGCCACCGCTGATGAGAAACTCGCCACCCGAGTCGTTCGAACCCGCCGTCAGCGGCTGCCATGTGTAGGTCAGTGTGGCGCTGGCGAGTTGCGGGACGAGAAACAACAAGGCAGAAACAACGAAACCGCAAAGCAGGCGTCGCATCTTGATTCTCCCTCGAGGACCCCTGAGAAGATTGTGACGGTTCGGACCACGACTTTCGACGGCTTCCCCCATCGTCACCCAGCATACCGGTTTTCAGCGCGTGCCGATGCAGGCGAGTGCCGCATGATCGCACAAGACGAGATACCCAGAAACCTGGCGGGTTTCGCGGCGTGCGATCGGCTTCGCGTCGAGCATCATCGCACGTCGCCGGCCTCGTCATTCGGCACGTTGCGCAGGTTCAAAAGCAGCCTGGATAGGGCGCCATGTCAATGACCCGGGCACCCTTTTTTAATTCGCCGCGGAACGCCCTCTTTTCAAAGCTTGTCCGGACCACGACGCAGCCATCGACGCAGCAGCGCCTTGTCGTAATACAGCGACGACCCCGTTGCGCCCGGCACACTCGTACCGCTGTACAGGTAGTTCAGGTCGCGCAATGCCCGTTTGCCCTCGCGCAGCACATTGCCGTCCTGGTCGACCAACCTGAAGTTCAGATCGATCCGCGGCGAGTAGATGTCGCGCATGATCCGCACGTAATCCCATTGCGGACCGCGCCAGGGCTCGTACGCACCCGCCAGCCGGATGTCGGTGATGTCGATGTGCAAGCTCTGACCCGGCTTCAGGACGGCCTGCCCCTGCTTGATCAGGTAGGCCTTGATCTGCGCCAGATAGTCGATCCGATTGAACCGGTCCTGCCTGCCGTACAGGCGGTTTTCGGTGAATTGCTCCGGGTTGACGTACGTCACCGATACAGCGGATTCGGCTGGCGTGACCGCGGCGGCCGCCAACGGCGCGATGCTGCCCAGCCACAGCGCGAGCACGGCAAAGATGGCGATGATGCCCCGATGGGATTCGGCCATGCGTTTCATGTTCCACCTCACTTGCGATCTGCTGCATGGCAAGTTTGACACGACCCGCAAGAACGGGACCAGGTTCAGTTACCGAACGCCCAAGTAAGTGAACCTGACCCCGTTCTTTGCGAGAATTCCCGATTCAATCCATTGGGCATTGCACGGCATGAAAACCATCGGCCTGATCGGCGGCATGAGCTGGGAATCCACCATGCACTACTACCAGCGCATCAACGAGCTGGTTGCCGCACGCCTGGGTGGCCTGCACTCGGCCAGGTTGTTGCTGTGGAGTGTCGAGTTCGCCGAAATCGCGCGCCTGCAACACGCCGATGACTGGGATGCGGCCGGCCGCATCCTCGCAGATGCCGCGCGCCGGCTGGAACATGCCGGGGCCGAAGGCCTGTTGATCTGCGCCAACACCATGCATCGGGTGGCACCTGCGGTGGAGGCGGCCGTCAGCATTCCGTTGCTGCACCTTGCCGACATCACCGCCCACGCCTTGTTGGCCGACGGCCACCGCAGCGCCGCGTTG